>ENA-OYZE01000004-OYZE01000004.1-human-gut-metagenome-genome-assembly--contig:-NODE-4-length-130207-cov-8.140490_pt1 | contig 130207 bp, 93 predicted proteins | sample MGYA00243259_ERZ653469 | MGnify/ENA primary metagenome ERZ653469 (study PRJEB26926, sample SAMN06164913) | human gut metagenome | biome: ENVO:00009003; feature: ENVO:2100002; material: ENVO:00002003...
TTTTATCAACTTATAAATTTAATTTATCGTAATTCAATTTTACGATTTTATAATTATAACCGTGTGACAATCTTTCAACATTTGACAACGACTTATATTTAAAATATGACAGTTTTGTGCAAGAGTTTACAGCATATTACTAAAAAATGATTTAAATCGTTTTGACATTTCTTTTGACGAAAACATCACCGATGTACAACCGCACAACAGTAAGACGGCATTTAACACAACTTCCGAATTACGTCGATACTTTATTTTTTAGCATTAAAACGAACGGCTTTGCGGCGCCGTCCTTGCTTGTGATATTTGTACCCGAAAACAAAAAAGGCAGTCTTAAAACCGCCTTTTAAATCCCGTTTGTGTATTCGACGGGTGATGTCGGGGACGAATCTGAATTTCACACTCCTTGCCGTTTTGCCGTGTTCAATACAACACAGGTAAAATTGCACTGTGCGTTGTAAACTTCCTTTCAGAAATCCCTTTGCCCTGTATTGCCCGGTACTGTCGGTCGTCGGCAATATACTTACGCTAACTTACTGACGGACGGTTGTTTTTCCCTTTTTTCTTATACCGTTGCCGCTTAGACTTATCTGCGGAATTGCTGTTTTTGTTTTCGTAAAAAGCAAAGGTATCGGGCCGATATATTTAAACGCCGACTTAAAGTTTTCGGGAAATTGCCGAACCGCATTGTATTACAGAGCGTCAGACAAGCAATCGCACTACTCCTGACAGTAAGCGAGACATTCGAGACTTTCTTCCGGAGTGGAAATGCGCTGTTCATTCCCCTTTACAAGTATCACCAAAGGCAATCCTACTAACGCTGGTTGACTGTACACGGGAACGTACACTTCATACCCTTTCCATTCCTTACCCTTTTCCGCCTTGTCTGCGGAAAGTTGATTCAGCAATTGTTTGATTTTTTTCATTGTATTTTCCTCCCTTCGTTTTTGCGCATTGCATTTCCGCAGTAACTTCTTTTGTGAATTGACCGCGTTAAAATCAAATTGCATACGTACGGCATAAGTATATCACGGCAAGCAGTCAAAGACAATACCATTTTAAATTTTCATCGGGTTTTCCCTTCGGCGCGGATTGCGTCACGTTAAAAGGCGTCCGCAACCTTAGTGAGTACAGTTACTACGGGAACAACGCTCTCTCAAACCAAAAGAAATGAGCCCGGTACAATACCGAACTCATTCCATACATTTTAATTAAATTTTTCTTCGTACTTCGGGAGCGCTTAACTTACAGCCTTCCCGTACTTTTGCAACAAAGTTTACTTGTAATAATTGAAATAGGTCTGCTCACTGACGTACCGGGTTGCCAGTCCGTACTGCGATTCAAGCAACTCCAGATGAGGAGCGACGGTACTTACGGTACACCAGTCGTCCAGAAGACTTACCGTTGCGTCCAACGACACCAGATTGTAATGGGCGTCGTGGGTGATGCCCACCGTCACAGGTCCCAGGTTGCTGTCCATAGGCGTGAGGTCAAGCGACAGCGCAAATCTGTTGTCGAGGTAATTGTAGCCCGTAAGCAGTTGCTCCGCCTGATAGGAACCATTACCGGTAGATGTTTTGTCGCGAATAAGGTTTTCAATCCAATCCTTGAAATTGACCATTTCCAGCAGATTGTCTATAAGCACCGTTCCCGTAAACTGTCGGGCAGGGTAAGTGGCGCTGTAGTCCTTTTCCTTCATTGTATATCTGCCCCACGAACAATTCCACGAATTGCGTATCACCGTTATCGTGTCGAGACCGCCGTTGTAATAAAGATACGAGTAACCTCCGTAGTCGTTAAATGCCGCGCCTGAAAAATCGAATATTCCCAACTTTTCACGCTGAAGCAATACCGCTACGTTTACAAATCCCTGTTGGTCGATGTCTACGTATACCGCCACGAACAAATCCACCGTCACTACAAGTTTTGCAGTGATTTTGCCTTCAATGTGGAAGGAATTGCGGTCTGCCGTTACAGTGAACGCCGACAGCAGATGATACATACTGTCAGAGTTGATGTACTGCGAAATGTCGGGAGCGACAATTTCCGTTTGCTCCGCTTTTACCGAGCAACTGCCGTTCAAAGTCATTCCATCGTAATGCAGGCTGTTGACTGTAAGCGTAAAATCGGGTTTCGCGGAAAGGCTCAGTGACACTTCGCCCAGACCCGACATAAACACTCCACCGTTTACAACCACGTCGAACACGCCGTCGATATAGCCGAGATTGAGCAAAACCGTTGAAATGTCAACAGGTTTGCTTGCCTGATTCTTAGCGCTGAGCAAGTCGTCCACCAACTGTTTCAACTGAGGTACTACTTCGAACAGTTTGTCTTTTAATGCAAGAGTATCTTTTACGGACTGCAAGGAAAAAGTGATCTTCAGACCGTTGAAATCGATGAAGAAACGTTCGTTGGCGTAGGTGAACGCTACGGTCTTGTAACTTTCGTAAACCGAGCCGTTAAACTTTTCTATAATCAGCGTGGCGTCAAATGCGTAATCCTGCGAAGCGTCAAACCGTGCAACCGTTCCCTCCGCAAGACGGTAACGGGAACCGTCGGCAAGCTGAAGTTCTCCTTCCAATGCAAATGTCCATGAGCGGGAGACAAACAGTTGTTCCAGTACGGGGAAAAAGTCGTCAAACACCAATCCGATGTCCACGTAAGGCATCGAGCCGTCGAAATTCAGGTACTGTTGTCCTTCGGACAGCGACACCGTCACATCCTTGCCCGCAACCGATACCGTGGCTTTGTCGAAACAAGCGTTTTGCCCCGTCGTAAAGGTCAATGCGACGCCTATATTGCCCAACCGAACGCCTAACTCCGTACCGCCGTCAGCCGTCTGTAATTGAACGGAACGCAGTATATCGGCAACGGACAGCGAAAACGCGTTGCCAACGGGGTCGCTGTAACCGAGCAAAGCGCCCAGTCGTTTTATTACATCTTCTATTTCGGAAATATCTCCTTGCGCATAGACGGTGTCGTAGTTTAATCGGAACAGCGATGCGCCCACGTCGTACTGTCCGTACAGCACGTTGTCGTTACCCATACGGAATCGTATCATACCGTTCAACAAATCCAACTGTACATAAAGACTGTTGACGCTGTCTATTTCCGCCACCAGATCCGTTACGTACGAATCGCCGTCGACAGAAACTTGTTTGGCACTTTCAGACACCGACGCATTTGCAGAAAGGGAAATCGTTCCTGCCGCAATGTCGGACAGTCGTACGTTAAGCGCGTCGTCGGAAGCGGAAATTCCGCACTCGAACACGCTAAGTCCCCATTGACTGCCGTCAGCAGTGACATACAGTACACCGTCCGCAAAGGCAACATTCTTAAACAACGACGCAAAGTCGATTTCAGAAGTTGCAAACTTTTCAATGACATCCAGTATTGCGTCCAAATCGTCGTTTATTCCGTAAAGCGAATCGGTCAGTTGCTTGAACGAAAGGTCGGAAGAGACGTCATTTAAATTCAACGCCGTTCTGATTCCGCCCACATCGACGTACAGTTTGCCGCCAAGCAGTTTGACATTTCCTTCAATAAGACATCTTCCGTCAGCGTCGGACAATGCTACATTCACCTGTAAACCGTTGCTGTACAGTACGTCAAACCGTGCAACGTACGTTGCTCCCTTTACCGACACCGTCAAATCCGCATTTAACAGATAACCGTCGGCATTTACAAGTTTTGCCAACATCGGGGCAAATTGTCTTGCCACATCGGCGATGTTCACCGCGCCGTCGAAATCGGTTTGCTTGTCACGCCAACCGGCAACCGTCGCGCTGAAAGTTACGTCTGAAATGGACAGGCTTATTTCCTCCAACGTCCACACGTTTTCAATGTTTTTAAGGTGTATTTTTAACAAATCGGAAAGCGCAATCGTAAATCTTCCATCTGTGCCTTCGGTAAACGTTACGGAAGGTTCCGGTGACGGCAGTTCGGGCAGGTCTATCAGAGGCTGCAAAATTTCCGCTATTTCGGGCAGATCGTCAACCGCAAGTTGTGCTTTGACGTTTCCGTATTTTGCAAACACCGTGTTATTTTCATAAACGACATCCAGATCTTCCCATTCCATACGGGCGTAGCCCTTTAAAATGTCCACCGCAACGTACGCCTGCACAGGACTTGTAAGCGCAAACGCCAACTTGCCTTCGCGCAACGCGTCCGCCACTTTTATTTGCGGAAAATCTCCATAAAAACTCGGAACTTCCCACTTTCCGCACTCTGTTGCGCAAACTTCTATACCTTTGTAAACAAGTCGCGCCTGTTTGATGTTTCCGTCGTCGGTCACGCTGACCGCAGCCACGAAATCGCCCGAAGACAACTCTATCAGCAGTGCGCCCTCCGCGTAACGGCAGGAAATGTTTATTTCTCCGTTAAACGCGTTTTCTGTCGCTCCCGTAAGAGAGAAAAGCGATGACAGTTCTTCCGCACTGACGCTTGCTCTGAAATTTCCCGTCTGTATTTTAAGACCGTCACGCCACATTACTGACAGATCATCGTTGGCAAACACCGCAGAAAATGCGCCGTCGCCGTAGCGTACATTGAGCCGTCCCTGTATTTGCAAAGACTGCGCACTGACAGACAGCAGTAAATCCGCACTGTCGGAAGAAAGGTATTTTTTTACCAGCCTAAGCAAAGGCATTGCATCTGCAAATTCGCCGTCAGTTTCCGTTTCCGTCCACGGGCGTACGGGACTGACTGTTATTTCGCCTGCGGGGGTATATACGTTTATGCTTTTAATGTTCCAGCCGTTGTCCTTTACTTCCAGTCGGAGTATTGCGGTTATGTCGCCTATACCTACGGACAGCGACTGTTCGCCGAAGGACACATTAAGCCCGCCCAACAACCGTTCAATGGAAAAATCAGCATCCGACACGCCGAAAATCCGCGTAAATATGTCCGCTGCCTCGGCATACCGATCGGGTGTCAGTTGTAAAGACAGATCCTTGTACCTGAATTTCAGACCGTCGTCGTCCAGTACCGCTGTTGCTCCCAGAGCCTTGACTTCCACACGTTTTTTAACTATGTCCGCCATGAGCCCCACTTCAGTTTCTCCCACTTGCGCGGAAAAAGCGACTTTGCCATGTTCAAACATATCAGCAACGGCAGTTATGTCGGGATAATCGCCGTCAAACTCAGGTACTTGCCAACTGTCGGGACGTAAGGTTATATTGACCTCTCCCAAATTTACGGTAGCGCTGTCAAAAAGGTAACCGTCCCCCGACAAAATACCCGTAACGGCGATGTCTGCCGTCAGGTCGCCTATATTCAACGGCAAAGACAATGTCGCTTTGTCCTCCTCCGTTACGACGGAAATGTTGCCCGCCAACTGTTCGAGAGACGACATATCGGGCAATGAAATGTCCGCGTCGGGGATAAGCGTCGAAATCAAGCGAGCAATTCCGTCTACCGTCGCGCTTGCCTTGAAATCGTCCTTTTGCACGAGCAACGTTTTGTCGCAATACATCAGGTCAAAACCGCCCAACGAAGCAACAACCGTAATGTTTTCCAAGTCATCCGCATTTATCAACGCTCTTGCGTTGCCCTTCAGCGAAATGTCTTTACCTGAAATGTCCACGGCAACGTCAAGCGGTTTGTTTTCGGTAAGATATGGAGAAAACATTTCCGAAAGAAGCGAAAACGCATCGGGTTGCAAATCGGGCTCGACCGTTTCCGCATCGAAATACTGTTGGAAAAAGTCGTAATAGGGAAGTTGCTTCACGCTGCCGATATCGTAAAACGTTTCCGTCAGACTCTCCTTACATTCCAATCCGCCAAGCATGGCAACCTTGTACCTACAGTCGGTAGTGACAGTCTTTACCTGCCAGTTGTCGTCCATGGTCACAATGAGGTTTGCCTCCAGAAATGTCGGAAAGCCTTTTGTTCCGGCGGAAGTGCGCATTTCATACAATACAAAGTACGGCGCTACCGTAGTGTCGAGCGTATAGCGGAAAGTATACAGGCCGTCCTCTTCGGACACCTCTTGCGCGTCCAAAATCGTATTGTCGTTTAAAACGTATCCCGTAAGGCCTGTGGGTATGTAACCGAACATATCTTTAAAAGACTGCTCGGTAATTTTAGAAGCGGTGTTCTGCCATTCGATATTGTCCAAGGAGGAAATAGACGAGTGGTTGCGTAACAGATAGTTTCCGTCGCTTACAAATCGCTGCTGTCCGAACTTGACAAGAGAAGAAAAACTGGCGCTTTGTTTGAATACGCTGTCGCCTACAACCGTCCTCAAAGCGGATACTTTCTGTTCGATGCCCATCGATGTTGTAGCGCCTGTGGCGCATGCGGAAAACGATCCGCTTCTTTGCAGTTCGCCGGCAGATATATATAGATTTTGTCTTGCGTCGAAATCGGCAGGTGTTCCGCTGTCGGGACGTTGTGCAAGCGTGCTTATAAGTTCCGAATCGGGAGGAACGACGAGCACGTCGGGAGTGTCGTCGTAGTTTACGACGTACACCATACAGCACGAACTCATTACAAGCGCAAGCAATGCGCAGATTACCTTAAATCTCATTTGAACTCCATGTAAATTTATCAGTGTAGATTACCAATAGGGTTGTCGTGTTAAAAGGTATTTTACACCTTTATTCGATTTCAGTCAACATTTTGTCCCGATTATGTCGATTATCTCCACAAAACAGATTCAAATTGTTGTTTTTTCGCACAAAATTCTCATATTTGTTCATACACTGCACTGCTAACAAACAAAAGTAACGGCACGCCTGTTGGGCGTGCCGTTACTTACGACCGTTAAAGTTAAATTGATTTTGCCGTCAGACGGCAGGCTGAGAACCGTTCCTGCTGTCCGTGTTGTCCTTGAGATACTTCTTCGCCTTGTTTTCCTTTACGGTAAGGTAACTTCTTCCTATTGAAAAAGCACCTGCAGGCAAATTGCTGTCTACGGTAGTTCCGCACGCAACATAACAACTGTCGCCTATTTCCAACGGGGCAACGAGATTGGTGTTGCATCCTATAAAGCAATTGTCACCTACGGTACAGCGATGCTTGCGTTTGCCGTCGTAATTGACAAATATCACTCCGCAACCTATATTGCAGTTTTTACCAACGGTTGCGTCCCCTATGTACGCCAGGTGGCTTGCCTTGCTCTCCTGACCGAGGGTACTGTTTTTCAGTTCCACGAAATTGCCCACACGGCAGTTGTCGCACACAACGCTGTTGAGTCTTATGTGTGCGTTGGGACCTACTGTACAGTTGTTTCCCACTTTGCTGTCGGTAATGCGGCTGGACCGTACTTGTGTGTTTTTGCCTATATAGGAATTGTCGATATAACTGAAACTTTCCACTACGCACCCGTCGTCAAGCACAGTGTTTCCCTTGACTACGGCAAAGGGCTGAATAATGACGTTTTTGCCTACTTTTACGGTTGGTTCTATGTAATATTGCATCTATCACCTCTCTTGGTAAAAATATATGCAACTTAAACTATTCTTGCCACTACTACCGTCATATCGTCCTTGGGAATATTGTTGCACTTTGCAAGTGCCTCTTCCATTAATTCGTCTGCGATTATCTGCGGATTGGTAAGTACTGTCTGATTGAGATAATCGGATATACTTTCGCTGCCGAGACAGTCGGTTATTCCGTCGCTGCACAAAACTATCAGGTCGCCGTTTCCCAGAATACGGTAGCATGTGGACGGTTTCATTTCTTCCAACACGCCAAGGGGAAGACTGCTTCCGTTTACCACCGACGTTTCGCCCTGCTGACGTACAAAAGATTCGGGCGCGCCCAGTTTAACGAAGTCGCATCTTCCGTTGGAAAGATCGGCTACAACGATGTCCACTGCGCAGAACGTTTCGTTGTTGAAAGTTTGCATCAATCTGTTTACACAAGATAGTATAAGTTCGGAAGAAAATCCTGCACGGTAGAAATTTTCCACCAACGTTATAGCGGTTTCCGACATTTTTTCCGCTTTTTCGCCGCTTCCCATTCCGTCGCAGACGGCAAGCATAACCTTGCTGTTGTCTATTCCTACAAAACTGTGTGTGTCCCCAGAAACGGTTTTGCCCTCCTTGGCCGCACTGCGTATCCCGTAGGAAAGTTCGTATCTGGGTTTTGGCAACATATACGCGGTAATATACTCCCCGTCAGCCATCGCCCGCTCTGTTCGCATGGGTAATCCGACGCTTTCGGACACTATTTTTTCCACGTTGTGCATGTCCGCGTCCTTTTTGTCCACCGTAAGTATGACCGACTTTTCACCGTTGCTTTCCATAAGCGACGCTTCCGTAGCCCTAATATTGTGAAATGACAGATTTTCCAACAGGTCTCTTTCCTTGTCCGCCTGAAAGGCTACACGTCCTTTCAGCGATACTGCCATATTCTGCATTATCGCCGACACTCCCCCCAACTGTTCGCCTATGAGCAGTTTACTGCTGTCAGACTGCGCGGTACGGTTACAGTAGTCTTTAAAAGCCACGGCGCGTGCGTTTATTCGTGTAAGTATTCCGTTGAGACGCTCGCAGCGTGCCGTCAGATTGCTGTCTATGTCCAATATACTGACGCGTCCTCTTTGTAATGCAGTATAAACAAGATCCGTCAAAGACTTTTCCGCCAGTTTGCGGTTGTCACGCCAGCACAAGGAACGGTGCGGACAATCGTTGCACACCTCTTCGGTAACGCAACGGACAATCTGTTCACGGGCGTCGTCCGCCGTAGTCGCTCCCTCAGCCATGGATGTAAAGGTGTTTTTCATTGCGAAAAACACGTCGGACAGTCGGTAAAGCCTTGCCGACAGCCCCCAGCGCAATCTGTTGACGGCGTTACGCGCGCCGTCGTTTTTGCCGTCGCCGTATTTTTGCCGTAAATTTTTAATCCACCTGTCGGGAATGATCACAAATGAAATCACCGCAACGCCCACCGGCAGAAAAGACAAATTAAACAAGTACTGTTCCCCTTTCCACAGATATACCAGCAGTATGTATCCGACCGCGGTGAAAAACGCGGATGCATATCTGTTGACTCGGTTCAGCACGACTGCGCACAAAGCAAGTATGCACAGTATTGCGGTAGACTGAAACTGCGCGGTAGCAAGAGCGTTTCCCATAGAAAGCGTAACTGCCGCAGACAATGCGGGAAACTCTCCTTTGACGCTCATTATCGCCAGCACAACAAATACGGTCACTCCTTCGGCAATGTCGAATCCGACATTAAACAAAGACAAACAGTAACTCATTACGGTTGCAAATATTGCCACGGAAAGCATCTCGTCGAGAGCGGGACGGTAAGACAGTCCCTTGACAAACACTGCACGGAACGCGTATATACACACCAGCGCAAACGCGGTACCCACAGCCGTGCTGAGCAATCTGTCCATAAACAATGCCACGTCGCTCCATACACCGATGCAATACACCGCATTTGCCAGAACACAGTACAGTATATACAACAACCTGTTTGCCTTGCGTTTAAGCAATCTGTGCAACAATGCAAACAGTATAAGCACGGCAGCGCGCGTCAAAGCGAACAGTACCGTACCCTGCGCCGCACTGACGGCAAGGTATAGCAATGTAGATATCCACACATTGCAACAGTACATGGCGCACGCATACACGCCAAAGGAAATCATTCCGTCAAGAGGGTAGCCCAAGAGCATGGCCCCCGTCAGTACACAGTATATCAACAATTGTTTACCGTATTTCATTGTAACTCTCCGTTTGTTCAGTTGGCTCAATACTAACACCTGAAAATACAAGTTATTTGCCGAGTTACAGTATAAAAGGGCGTATTTTGACGCCTTGGACGGCATAGCGAAAGGTTACCCGTCCAACGGCTGACGTAAAATTTTAAACAACAAAAAAGCGCACGGTTTACGTGCGCAGAAATGTGTTTAATTAAATTCTATTTATTTTCGACGTAGACAAGATAAGCCGCTCCCGGTCCGATGTGTACCCCTACAATAGCGCTGAGCACCTGTAAATTGTCGTAATAATACTGACGCCGGTCCTGCTCCACGCATTTGTCGATAAGTTTCATCACTCTGTCGACAGAGGGACTGTATCCGAATATCAACGGGTAGTTTTTGTCGACGTCCGCTTCCTTGAGATACTGAGACAACGAACCAACTGCCTTGCGTACGCCCATGCACTTGCCTATTACCTTGATTTCTCCCTTGTCTATCGTAATTAGCGGTTTAATGTTGAGTACGGTACCTATTACCGCACTCGTGCGGCTGAGTCTTCCGCCCTTGAACAGGTATTCCAATGTGTCCACCAACGCTATAAGCGTCGTTCTGTCACGCAGGTCTTCGAGATGTTTGACCAACTGTTCGGCAGACATGTCGTCCTTTAACTTTAACGCCTCCAATACAAGCATACGCAATTTACCTACGGTTGACAAAGTGTCTACAATGTACACGTTGTCGTAATTGCCCTGCTTCTTCACCATTGTGGCGCACTGGTAACTGCCGCTCAACTTGCGTGAAATGGGCAGTACTATCAAAGTGTCTCCCTGTTCTCTTGCAAGACTGAACAGTTCCTCGTACTGCATGGGAGATGCCTGCGACGTTGTAGGAACAACCTTGCTTTCCTCCAACTTTTTGTAAAATTCCAACGCTGTGATGTCCACGCCGTCACGGTACTGATCCTTTCCGAAATTGATGGTCAGCGGAAGAACCGTAATGCCCTTTGCCGACGCTTCCTCGGCACTTATATCCGCCGAACTGTCTGTAACTATCCTTATCATTTTCTTACCCCTCAAATATATTGCCTCACGTTCTACCAAAACGTCATCGGCACCGTAACATATTACCAAATACCGTTGTAAAAAGCAATCAATATAGGGAGTGTATTCATTTTTTCTTCAATAAAAAACGCCGTTGCACTTTTGCGCGCGACTTCTGAAAGTCTGAATGTGCAATCGCAATTGAGCAAGGCCATAAAATCCGACAAAACCGCCGTTGTGTTAATAAATAATATAAATTAAATGGTTACATAAGCAGGCAGGGCGGAGTCGGCAAAAATATAATAAGTTAAAACATTTCTACATCCGCCCGTAAACTCTAATAAAATCTGATTGTTTTTCAGATAAAACGGCACAGAAGACAACTCAGAACGCAGCCTATAAACGTAGTTACGAGCGCAATAGCAATAGCTTTGCCTGTGTTTCTGATTTTTCCTCCGCCGAAATACAATGCAGACAGATAAAATACCGTTTCACTGCTTCCCATTATGACGGAGGCGCACCTTGCAATATAACTGTCCGCTCCGTATGTAGTATAAATGTCGTTGAGCAATGCAAGAGATCCGCTTGCGGTAAACGGTCGTATGAACACAAGTCGTACAAGTTCGGCAGGGATTCCCGTCCATTTAAGAAAGGGGGCAATGCTGTTTGTGATGATCTCGCCCAATCCGCTTTCTTCCAACATGTTTATAAGTATAAACATTGTGGCAAGATAAGGAAACAACGTAACGCACAGCGACAGTCCGCTTTTACTCCCTTCAATGAAACTGTTGTACACGTTGACACGTCTGAACGCCCCTATCAAGACGGTCACTATTAAAATTGCGGGTATCAGGTATCGCATCTGCCGTAAAGCAAAAACACGCCCAACACGGCAATCAGCGAAGTTACTGCCGTACAGATTATGCTCGGTAAAATAATATCGGACGGATTAGCGCTCAATGCCGAAGTACGCAATCCCACCACCGTCGACGGAATAAGTTGCACGCCTGTTGCGTTTAACACAAACAGCATTGCTCCCGAACGAGTAAGTGCGGGTTTCCCCTTTGTCAACGCAGTCATTGCATTGATGTTAAAGGGCGTGGCAACGTTTCCCGCTCCTATTATATTTGCCGACAATCCCATTGAAATGTCCTTGTCGGTTTCTTCCGAAAGATCACCGAACAGCGGTCTTGTCAATGCTTTCATTAACCTTGCCACGACGTACACAACACCGCTTTTTTCCAAAATGTCGGTTATGCTTAGCCACAGACAGTAAACTCCGCACATGGAAAAAGCCGTTGTAAGTGCCTGCTGTGCCGACTGGATGGCAACGTCCGACACTTTGTCGGGACTCAGTACGGTCAGAATACACATCGCAACGATTACAATGGTTGTCCAAATTGTGTTCATAGTGTAGTATATTCTTTACAAAGAAATACATTCGTAGTATAATTTTTTACACAAACTCGGGACAGTCGTGACTGTCCGGCAGGAGAAATTAAAAATGACCAAGAAACCTTATTACATCACTACGGCAATAGCATACACATCGGGCAAACCCCACATCGGCAACACCTACGAAATAGTACTTGCCGACCTTTTGGCAAGATTCAAGAGAAAACAGGGTTACGATGTCGTGTTGCAGACGGGAACGGACGAACACGGCGAAAAAATACAGCAGAAAGCGCAACAAGCCAATGTCACGCCCAAAGAGTATGTCGATAAAGTTGCCGGCGAAATAAAGCGTATATGGGATATAATGAACACCACTTACGACAAGTTTGTAAGGACTACCGACAATTACCACGAACTGCAAGTACAGAAGATATTTGAAAAGTTGCTGGCGCAAGGAGACATCTACAAAGGCAACTACACCGGTTGGTATTGCACCCCCTGCGAATCTTTCTGGACGGAAAGTCAACTTGTTGACGGGAAATGCCCCGACTGCGGAAGAGAGGTTCAAACTGCCAAGGAAGAAGCATATTTCTTCCGTATGAGCAAATACGCAGACAAATTGATGCAATATTACGACGAACACCCCGATTTTATCGTTCCTCTTTCGCGCAAAAACGAAATGGTAAACAACTTTCTGAAACCCGGATTGCAGGATCTGTGCGTCAGCCGTACTTCGTTTGACTGGGGAATTCCCGTAAAATCAGACCCCAAACATGTGGTTTACGTCTGGTTGGACGCTCTGACAAACTACATCACGGGGCTGGGATACGACTGCGACGGAAACAGCGCCCCGCAGTTTGACAAGTACTGGCCTGCCGATCTGCATGTGATAGGCAAGGATATAGTGCGTTTCCACGTAATATACTGGCCGATTTTCCTAATGGCGCTCGGACTGCCTCTGCCCAAACAGATATACGGACATCCGTGGCTGTTGCAGGACGGCGGCAAAATGAGCAAATCCAAAGGAAACGTCATCTACGCGGACGATCTCGTAAACTTTTTCGGAGTGGATGCCGTAAGATACTATCTGCTGTCACAGATGCCCTACGACAATGACGGCGTCATAGGTTGGGAAATGATCTGCGACACGGTAAACAGCGAACTTGCCAATGTGTACGGCAATCTTGTAAAACGCACCATTGCAATGACCAACAAATATTTCAACGGAATTGTGTGCAACAAGGGAGTGTTTGAAGATCCGGACGACGAACTTAAACAGACCGTAACTTCCGCTTACGGAAAAGTCAGCGCAAAGATAGACGCGTTTAAGGTGTCCGACGCTTTAAGCGATATCATGGCTATTTTCCGCCGCGCAAACAAATATATCGACGAGACTGCTCCGTGGGTGCTTGCCAAAGATCCCGCAAATTCGGACAGATTGGCTACGGTGCTTTACAACCTTACCGAATCGATAGTTATAGGTTCATCAATGCTGGAATGCTTTATGCCCACTCTCGCGCACAAAGTGATTGAGCAATGCGGTACGGAAAGCAGAGATTTTAATCTCCTTGACAAATTCGGACTGTTGCCCGACGGCACTAAAGTTGACAGCAATCCCGAAACACTGTTCATGCGACTGGACAGCAAGGAAATTCTGGAAAAAGTAAACGCCATGTACAGTAACCGAGAGAAGGAAGCATCCGAAAACACCTCACTGCAAAACAACAGCACAACCGCAACGGACAAAACACAGTCTGACAAGCCGAATGAAGAGATCACGATAGAAGATTTTGCCAAAATCGACCTCAGAGTGGCGCTTGTCAAACAATGCACCAAAGCGGAAAAAAGCGACAAATTGTTGGTATTGCAATTGCAGGTGGGAAAGGACACCAAACAGGTAGTCAGCGGATTGGCGCAATACTACACCCCCGACCAACTTGTGGGCAAATATGTGGTACTGGTAAACAACCTCAAACCTGCAAAGTTGCGCGGAATACTTTCCGAAGGGATGATTCTGTGCGCTGACAACGGCAAAGATGTTGTATTTGTCACACCGGAAAAGCAAACGGACAGCGGAAGTAAAGTAAGATGATCGATACACACGTTCACCTCGACGATGAAAAACTGGTCAACGACGTTGACAACATCACACAGGATTTTGCACGTTGCGGAATAAAACTGGTAATAAACAACAGTTGCGACCGTGAAAGTATGGAAAAGGGCTTCGAATTTGCCCGCAAATATGACGACGTTTACTGTACGGTAGGTATGCATCCGCACACGGCAAGATTTTTCGACCAGGCATTTGCCGACAGAATGGCTATGCTTGCGTCTCACCCGAAAGTTGTAGCCGTGGGTGAAATTGGACTCGATTACTACTATGACCTGTCCGACCGAAACGTACAAAGAGATGTATTTGCACTGCAACTGGAATACGCCGACAAACTGGGACTGCCTGTAACACTGCACGTCAGGGACGCTTACGGCGACGCTGCGGACATACTGAACGCTCAGAAAAAGTACCTCAATCGGCCCGTAGTGTGGCACTGCTATTCGGGAAGCGCCGAACTGGCAAGACAAATGGTAAAAAAAGGACACTACTTTTCTTTCGGCGGAGCGATAACATTTAAAAATGCCAACAAACAACCTGTAATAGACAACATTCCGTCCGACAGGATACTTAGCGAAACGGACTGTCCGTACATGACGCCCGTACCCTTCCGTGGCAAGACCAACATGCCTCAGTATGTCAGATACGTAGTGGAAAAACTTGCGGAAATGTACAACGTATCTTTCGAAGAAATGCAACGCATTACGAAAAAAAACTGCTTTGACGTATTCGGCAAAATAGACAGGAGTAAATATGAACAATAACTACGTCTACACCATAGGAAACAAAATTTACATCAATCTCACAAACAAGTGCAGTAACAATTGCGATTTCTGCATCCGTCATGGAAGACAGGGAATGAACGGCACCGATTTGTGGATTTCCCGACAACCTGACGGGGCGGACATAATAGAACAACTTCCTTTAAATCTGGACGATTACGACAGCGAAGTGGTATTTTGCGGATTCGGCGAACCCACCTACAATCTGGACGCACTGGAAGAAGTGGCGTCATACCTGCACTGTGTGGACAAAACCACGCGTATAAACACCAACGGTCAGGCTAACCTGATACACAAAAAGGACGTATCCGACGTCATAGCAGACTGTTGCGACGTCGTAAACGTTTCGCTCAACGCCCCCGACGCACAGAAATACCAACAGCACTGCCACAGCATATACGGAGAAAAGGCGTTTGACCGCATGATGGAATTTGCGTCTCTGTGCAAACAACGCGGAGCAAAGGTTGTGTTTTCCGTCGTGGACAGTATAGGCAAAGAAGACGTGGAAAAATGCCGTAAACTGGCAGAAAAATACAACATTCCTTTAAGAGTACGCGAAAAGGAGTGAACATCGATTACCGCAACGACAGTTGCGGTTTTTTTTAACGATTTTGCTTACACTAAATACCGGGTGCGTTTTTGACAATAAACCTTTTAATATCCTGTCGCGTCTTGCCAAACTTGCCGACAAGTGATATACTGTCAACATGAACAACATCAGCAACATCAACTACGACAAGGTGTTTTGCGACACCGTCAAAAATCTTTCGGCAACGCCTTCTCTTTTACTGCACGTGTGCTGCGCGCCCTGCGCAACCTACTGTCTCACTCAACTGTTGCCTTATTTCGACATCACGTTGTACTATTTAAACGACAATATTCAGCCGTTCGACGAATGGGAAAAACGTCTTGACGAACTGAAAAAACTTGCCGACATCGTCAACTCGGACAACTTTGTCGTGCGTCCTCGATGCCGACTCAAACTGACGGTAAAGGATTACGACGCGTCTTATTTCGACAGCACGGCAGGAACACTGGGCGCAATGCCCGAAGGAGGCGCACGGTGCAATGCCTGTATAGGTCAAAGACTTGTACTCAGCACGGACTACGCTAAAAGACATTCATTCGAATACGTAACGACGACTCTTACCGTTTCACCGTACAAAAATGCGCGATTTATAAACGAACTGGGCGCTCAACTTGCACAAGACAACTGGCTGTACAGCGACTTTAAAAAGCGCGACGGTTACAGACAGTCGGTACAACTGTCGCACAAATACAATATTTACAGACAACACTACTGCGGCTGCAACTACTCGTTGCAGGACAGTCTACAGGGAGCAAACAAATGACATCTTTAAAAAAAGCAAAAATATCTTCCGTGTTAATGGCACTGGTGTACACCGCTTTCGGAATTTTAATGATCTTTATGCCGGAAAAAAGCGTAAACGCATTGTGCATCGCATTGGGCGTTCTGACGGCGTTTAACGGATTACTGAAAATTTTTTACTATCTGCGCAACAGATTGGCGGTAGTTTCCCTTTATATAGGACTGATATATCTTCTGTTGGGTGTAACGGTAGCGGTAGTCGCCCCCATAATAATAGAATCCGCAGTATTTGTAATATTGCTTGGTATATTCTTCATCGTCAAGGGAATAGGCGACATAGGTTACAGCCTGGATTACCGTCGTGCAGGACTGAAATATTGGTGGATAGACCTTATCTCCGCGGCAACTCTTGTGGTAATGGGAGCGATATTTCTATTTAACCCCTTCCGCACAAACAAAATACTGCTGATATTTATAGGAGTGTGCATTGCGATAAACGGACTGCTTATGCTGATAAACACACTGTTTGTTTCCGCACGGGCGAAAGAAGTCCACAACGCATTCCGTGAGGCATACGACGAAGTGCAGTACGACATAAAAGACGACGACAGCGAAGACAAAAACGATTGAAAGTTGACACCCCTCTTTGGCGCAATATTTAAGCACTAAGCGAAAATAGCGAAACTACCCTAAAAATCGAAACAAAATGTTTTAGCCTAAAAAAATCAATCAAACAATTTAACTTAAAACAAGAGCCGACTTTTTAAAAGAAGTCGGCTCTTTACTTTAGGTTTTTGTTTTGCGTATACAGTACTACGCTTTAAAAAGTTTAACGTTGCAATTAAATGTGACTAACGCATGGATAATATTTAATTTCCGGTAAAAGACAATCACTAAATATTGTTCGGCATATTACCAGCAGTACCCTTTACACTTCCCGCGCCGTCGCGTTGAATCCGTCTATATCGCAATAAAGCAGTTGTAAAGATATTTTCGACGTAATGCGCATTACACTGCCGTCGGATGAGTCTTTCTGGCGCATCTTGTAGGTGACTGCGGATTCCAAAATGTTTTCCGCAAGTTTTATTGCGTAATACCTGTAACCGTTTTCGTTTCCCGCGACAGGTTGTAACACAAAGGACTGTTGTTCGGCGCCTGTCCATGAAAACAAGGCAATTTCGTACACCGAAGATCCCGCCGTCCACACTCCTTCCGAATCGGTAATGTCCAGCACCGCTATATCGGAAACATTCCAATCCGACTGCCAATCGGTAACGGCAAAGTATGGTCGCTCGGTGTCTACGGTAAGCAAGTCCGTACGGTAAAATTCACCCGTTCCGCTGATAAACACAACGGTTTTGCAACCGTAATCCGCCTGTACGCTGTACCAGTTGCCTTCGACGAGAGACATTTCCGCACCGTCATTTTGAGAAACGTTTTCGGCAACTTCGCACCCCAATACGGCGCGAGGCTCGCTCCATCTTGCAAAATTGTAAAAGTACAGTGTAACTGTCTGTTCTTCAACCGTCACGCTAATTTCACAACATACCGTCATACCGTTTTCGGTATACGAAACAGTAACGTTCTTTTCGCCGGGAGTTGCGCTGTCAAATTCCCCTATTACAAAGTCAGACACCTCATTGTCGGATCCGTCACTGTAAAAGGCAGTAACTTTCACGTTTGCAATGTCTATTGCACCGCCCGCCGCTATCGGTTCGCCGATGTATTGCGCACTTAACGACTGCAATGTTTTTACGACGGTCAGTCCGCTGACAGTAGCGGAAAAGCCGTCGGCGGTCACTGTGACGCTTCCGCTGTCTTTACCTACCGTTTCGCTGTAAGTAAACAATGAAATTTCACTTTCATTTACTTGAGAGGTGCTTCCGTCGGAATAAGTGTACATTACGGTGTACCTGTCGGTGATTTCCGAAACATCAGTCAACTGCTCGTTGTGTTTAAGCACGACAGGAGAAACATTTTCCTTTAAAACTATTTCAATTCCCGTTTTGTCGACGCCTGCCGAAATTTTTATCGTTGCAACGATGCCTTCATAGGTGTATGTAATGGTGACGTCGTAACCTTCATCCGTTTTTTGTGTGTTTTCTATTACAAAGTCGTAAACCTGTTCTCTGCTTCCGTCACTGAAACGCGCATTTACCGTGTAACTCGAATTGTCCCAAACACTTCCGCCGTTGTACACCGCGCTGATGTCCGAAAGGGTCTTTGTCTGTTCGGGAGACTGCACCACAACCTTTACGGGAGAGTAATCGGTAACCGTAGTTCCCTCTTCTCCCTTTATTTCCAGCGGGTAACGCGAATAACCGGCAACGGAAGAATAATCGACACCGTTTACGGCATAACGTGAGTCTCCGGACGTTGACATTACAAAATACCCGGCGTAACCGACTTCATCTGCCGTGAGGTTGTAAAAGTACAGACAAAATCCTTCTTCCTGCAATCTGTCGAGGTCAAACGCCTTGGCACCGTCGCGTATTGCCACCAACAACTGCGATGAAAATTCATTTCCCGTTTTTGTAATTTCAAACCCGTCAAGGACAATTCCTTCAAGACTGTCTTGTGTCACAGGCACAAGAGTGTCAGACTCGTTGGCACGTCCTGCAAAATGCAACTGTCCGTTAAGATAAACATAGAAGTAGCCGTTGTGACTGAACGCACAACCGCTCAAGTCTTCATTGTCCGAATCACCCTGTCCCAACGTAATCGAAATGTATTCCTCAAGTGCGTTTCTGCATTCCGACAGAGCGACACTTTGACGTGCGGAATCCACAACATTGCTGAAAACGGGTATAAGTACTGCTGCAAGCACTGCTATTACTGCGATAACGACTACAAGTTCCACGACTGTAAACGCTTTGCTCTTGCTCTTTAACATAGTTGACTCTCCTTCAATGAAATTGCGGTAAGGCAAAAACAGTAACTCGCACAAAAAAATACGTTTTCGATTTCAAGTGCTAAGACGTAAATATTTCATTAAATTTAACTGCCCGATTCAGATTAAACGCAATAAAACAGTACTTGATCACAATACAATAACGCCGTATAAATTACATACGGATGCGGTCTGTTAAATTCTTCCGCAACTGTTTTTTAAATTATACTTTTGTATAAATAAACTGTCAATACTAACGCCCTACAAAATTCGGCAAAAAACGACAATTCAGGTTTTAAAACAAAGTACAACAGGATGTAAATCTCTGTTTCAGAAAGGATGAACTTTTTACAAATCCGTACCCTAACCGTAAATCATTGATATTTCCGTGCGGAAATTAAATAAACAATTACCCGTGTTTGACAATTCGGTTTTTGCGGGAACAATAGTGAAATCGTATTTTAATGTCAACGGTAACTCCGTCAAAATCGTACGTTCTTACGAATTTGCATTGTGACTATACGACATAACAGTCTGCGCCCCTTTTCGACGTTACGGCGTTCTGCGAGGTTTCCGCATTTACGCAACCTACAACGTAAACGCTACGGCAATCTGCCTGTACTGAAGATATTTTTGACGTGGTGTTCCAAAGGTATTATTTTACCGATTGCAAAGCGGTACTAATTGAAAATTTGTATCAGTTTACTTGCGACAAAAATTAAATCACGTACACAAACTTTAAACAAAAAAGCAAAATAACTTTTTGCCGATGTTTAAGTCGGACTGCGATAAAATCAGGACGTAATGCAAATATTGATATTGACATTTATTGTAAACGATATTAAAATAAATTTGCACACAGAGGAGGAAACGGAATGCTTAGTGCAACAGATTTGAGAAAATGCGCGCGGGCGAGCCTGCGCTCAAATTGGGGAACGGTAATTTTAGCTTTTGTCTTAGTCATACTTATATCGAGTCTTACCGGAGCAATCGCGGTAGGCTGGATATTGATTGGCCCCCTTATTTTAGGGTGGGAAGGAATGTTCCTGAAGTTGGCAAAATCCAACCGAGTGAACCTTGACGATGTATTTGACGGATTCAAATACTTTTTAAACGCATTTTTGCTGAATTTATTGCAAGCGCTGTTTTTGTTTTTGTGGATGCTGTTGCTTGTATTTCCTGCAATTATAAAATCTTACGCCTACTCGATGAGTTACTTTATAATGGCGGACAATCCCGGCATAACCGCAACACAGGCAATTACGCAGTCAAGACAAATGATGGACGGCAACAAGTGGCGATTGTTCTGTCTGGACCTGAGTTTTATAGGTTGGTATCTGCTGTCCGTACTCACTTTGGGTATTCTGCTTTTATGGGTAATCCCCTACCATCATGCGGCAAAAGCGCAATTTTACCTTGACCTGTTGCCCGATAACGGGGATAGGTAAACATCTTTTTTGAAACGGTACGTTAAATACCGACAAGCGGCGATGGGAAAAATATTTATTTTAAAAGTATTTTAAAAGCGGGACAAATCTTTTAAATGTTTTGTTTAAACTATATAACGGAAAAACAGGAGAAACTGACTTGAAACGTACACTGTATTCTTTGATTTTGTCGGCACTACTGTTGTTGCTTGTGCTTCCTCAATGGGCGTTTGCCAATATGGCTGCTCCGGAAATACCCGACGTAGGCTCTGCCGTAACATTTGAAAAGAACGATACAATTGCCGTGCTGTCGGAAACGCTTAATATAACGGTTCGTGGATCAAGTGCGCATATTGAAGCAACGTATACGATGAAAAACACTTCCGACGCCGAAATTACAACGCCGTCAATGTTTCTGTCTCCCAATATCGAAAGCGCAGGAACTTCCGTAACGGTCAACGGCAAAACAACCGCCTACACACACGAAAGTTACGCTCTTTACTACGATTGCAAAGTGGAAACCGACGATTGGCAGTACATTGTTGCGGACAGCGAAACGGCGTACAGCCCCGAAAACCGCACCGTGGACGCAATAACATTCGAAATGACCTTTGCTCCTTTACAGCAATACGACGTTACCGTAAGTTACACCTACGTGCTGGGCGGACGTCCCAATTTAAATTCCGACCAAAAATACGGCGAAATAGAGTATTTGCTCACGCCTGCCGCAATGTGGAAAGATTTCGGACAACTGACTATAAACGTCTGCCTTGACGACGAATTGCCTGTACTGAAAGAAAGCAACCTCACTTTCCGACAGACAGACAAACGCACCTACGTTTACACTTCCGATTCTTTGCCTGACGAAAATCTTTACATCAGAATCGATCAGAACAATTGGCAGGAATTTACGGGATTGTTTCACAATCCGTATTTTATAGCAACGGCTGTCGCCGTACTCGTAGTTTTGCTTGCCGTAGCCGTAGTTCTTATTGTGATTATAATGTCGGTAAGGAAATTTGCCCGCAGGAAAAAACAGTGACAAACAAATAAAACCGATGTAAAAAAAACACCCGTTTTCTGCGGGTGTTTTTTAATCTTCGGGCAGACGCTCGTCAAAATTCGAACGTTTGCACAGTACGGGAAAGTCAAGACTGCCGTCCGTACAAATAACTGTCTCAGACTGCGGTTTAAAAACCTTAACTGCCGTTTAAATGGTAAAACCGTCACAATACGGTTTTTTACACGTGATTTACTAACCGCCTGCGCAGTACAGGAAAGTCGAAAATGCCTGCACGCCAATGCTGAACAAACAATTCCCAAAACTTGTGTAATGCGTTCAACCACATCGTAAACAGCAAAGTTGCCACAACACGGAAAGTTTTTTCGGTAACCTTGTTCACCAATTTTCAGCATCGCCTGCGCAGTACAGGAAAGTCGCAACGCAAACCATGCAAATGACGGTGATGTTTAATGGGGGACGGAAATGTCTTTTAGCCGTGCAAAAATCTCTTCGCCCAGTTTGTAAACGTTTCCCGCTCCCAGTATAAGCACAGCGTCAAACGCTTTAATGTTTTGAGTTACAAGACTCACCGCCTCGTTGAAGTCTTCGGCAAACAAAACTTTTGTGCGCCCTTTAAGCAATCGGTAAAGGCGACGGCTGTCACCCCCTCTGATGTAACTTTCACGGGCAGAATACACAGGTAAAAGCACTACTTTGTCCGCTTGGGCAAGACTGGTAGCAAATTGTCCTGCAAGAGCCTTAGTCCTGCTGTACGTGTGCGGTTGAAATACCGCCAATATCTTTTTATAGCCGCAGTCACGGGCGGTGCTTAAAGACGCCGAGATTTCCGCAGGGTGATGTGCGTAGTCTACGATTGTTTTAACGGGAGCGTCGCAAATTTCCGTCCAACGTCTGTCAGTTCCCGTAAATCTTGCTATCGCGTGACTGCACTGCAATAAAGGCAGTCCCAACATGTCACAAACGCTCATTACCGCAAGACTGTTGTAAACCTGATGGCGTCCGGCAACTCCGAGACGCACTTCCACTTTATCCCCCGCTCCCGTAAAAGTGTATTTGTACCGTCCTTTACTGTACAGCGTCACGTCCTCTGCCCTGTAGTGACCTTTTTCAATGCCGTAAGTCACGGCATTGGCGATATATGACGCAAATTTGTCATCGGCATTGACCAGCACCTTGTCCGCACCGTCACAAAACTTTTTAAATGCCCTGTAAACATCCTTCAGACCGCTGTAACAGTCCGGATGGTCGTACTGTACGTTGAGCACGACTGCAACGGAAGGTTTTAATTGCAAAAAACTGCGCCGGAACTCACAGGCTTCGGCAACGGCAAGCGTTCCGCCTCCCATATAATTGCCGTGAATGTGGTTGCTGATACCGCCTATAAACGCAGTGTGCACAACCGACAGACTGCACAAAACATGGCTGAGCATGGATGTAACCGTGGTTTTGCCGTGCGTGCCCGCAATCGCTACGCTCTTTTCAAAGGAATTGACGATTTCCCCCAGAAATTCGCTTCGGGGAATTACCCTTACACCGCACTTCCGTGCGACCTGCAACTCCGCGTTGTCCTGCGATACAGCCTGAGTATACACCACCAGTTGCGCTCGTCCAACGTTGGAAGACTTGTGACCTATGTAAACGGTGGCTCCCTTGCTTCGCAACATACGGGTAATGTCACTTTCCTCCCTGTCGCTGCCGCTTACTTCTATTCCGTGGTCAATACAATACAGCGCAAGCGCGCTCATTCCTATTCCGCCAATACCTACAAAATGGATGTATTTGTACCTTATGTTCATATACTAAATATATGTGAACGTCGCCGCTATTGTGTCAAAAGGCAATTAAATAATAAAGCAAAACTTTAAACCCTGTCCTGACAACAAAAAAAAGACTATTTCAACATTTTTTATGCCAAAACAGTTGCAATTATATTCTAAACATTATAATATATAGTTATACAACGGATAAAGAGGTGGGAGAATGACTATTACAGATGTTAAAGTTCGACTGCTGACTGAAAACGACAAGTTGAAAGCGGTCGCATCGGTTACATTTGACGAGTGTTTCGTGATACACGACATCAAGGTAATCGGAATAAGCGACAGTTTGTTTATCTCGATGCCCAGCCGAAAGGGCAAGGACGGACAATTTAAAGATATTGCTCATCCTATCAACGCAGAAATGCGCGAAAGGCTTTCCAACGAAATACTCAAAGAATATAAACTGCTTGTCGCTCAGCAGGAAAATCAGATTTAAACGCAAAGTAAAAACGTATCGGCACAGTAAAACATATATAAAAACACTGAAAGTCTTTTAGGGTACATTAAACGGCTGACTGCAATCGCAGTCAGCCGTTTTTTATTATAACTGTTTAACTTTAAATGTTGTTTAAGTGTTTGCAAACGTAAATGCGTATAGAGTAAATACAAAGCCGAAATTTACATCGATACTAAGTTTCCGATACCGATTGATAAAAAGACAATCAGTTTTTCGGAGTGCGGTTTTTAGGCGGCGGCGCGCCGTTGAAAGACAGGTAGGAGCACTTTATTCCCGCATTGAACAGAGGACGTTTTTTGTCGGCACGTCTTCCGAAACACCTTTCGAATTTTTCAAAAGGGGTAAGGAAATAAAAGTTCCAGTTGTCCAGTTTCCTGTAAACCCTGCCCATTGCGCAGGCGATTTCCTCTACTTGTTTTAAATCGCCGAGACGCTGTCCGTAAGGCGGATTGCTGATATTGACTCCGTAACCGCGATTGTCGTAAAACGTTGTAGCGTCCGCCGTGGTAAAAGTAATGTATTTTTCCACACCGGCACGCCTTGCGTGAAATCGTGCCGTTTCAATCGCTTTGCCGTCGATGTCGCTTCCGTACACCTGCAAATCACGGTGTTTTACGCCGTCACGTGCACGCTCGATACAACGCTCGTGCAACTGCAACGGAAAACACTTCCAGTGAAGATAATCGAAGTCCCTGTTGACGCCGGGAGCGATGTTGAGCGCTTTGATACAACATTCGATGGGTAAAGTTCCGCTTCCGCAAAACAAATCGGTAAAAACCTTGTCCCCGTGCCAGTACGACAGGTCTATAAGCGCAGCCGCGGTGGTTTCCTTTAACGGAGCGGAATAGGCAAGAGTTCTGTAACCGCGTTTGTGCAGTCCTGCTCCGCTGGTGTCTATGTTTACCTCGGCAACGTTGTCGGTAATGTCTATTTCCACTACCGTGACGTTTCCGTTCTCCTCCACAGTACGGTGCAATACGTCCCTTAACTTGGTAACGATGGCTTTTTTTGCCACTCCCTGAACAGAGTGATGAGCGAACAACTTGCTTCTGACGGTTTTTGCAACTACGTTTATAACCGAACTGTCGTCAAGATAGTTGTGCCAGTCCGCCGAATATACGCCGTCGTACAATTCGTCAAATGTTTCCGATGGGAACCGTGCAACGTTTATAAGCACCCTTTCGCCGCTTCGCAGAAAAATGTTCAACATTGCCACGTCTTCCCAGTCGCACTGCGGAATACGTATGCGCCCGTTTACCGCAGGCAATTCGGGATATCCCAGTTGAACAAGTTGCCTTTTTACAACGGCTTCTATTCCCGTTGCGCAGGGAACAAGAATATCAAACATAACTACTCCTTGTAGTAACAAACCGAAAGAAACATCACGGTTTCTTTCGGTTTTTAAATTTAATTCAGTCTGCGTTGTACAGATCGGAATACTTTTTTATCAGATATTCCACATAATAATCGGGATTAAAGTCTTCCCCTGTGGCAATACGCAATATTTCCTTGGGATACTTGGAATCGCCGTATTTGTGTACGCGCTCTTTCAACCATTTGTTTATTTCAAACGTGCTTCCCGAACGAATACATTTGTCCACATCGATGTCGCTTGACATCTTGGCGTACAATTGAGAGGCAATCGCCGAACCTAACGCGTAGGTCGGGAAATAGCCTATATTTCCGTAAGCCCAATGAACGTCCTGCAACACCCCTGACGAATCGTCGGGAGGGGTAATACCGAAATATTCGTAAAACAGTTTGTTCCAGTATTCGGGAAAATCTTCCACCTGCAAATTACCGTCAATGAACTCGCGTTCCATTTCGTAGCGAAGCATTATATGTAACGGATAGGTCAATTCGTCCGCGTCCACCCTGATAAAAGAGCATTGCGCTTTGTTGACGTGTTTGTAAAAATCCGTTGCGGTAATGCCTTCAAGTTGCTCGGGGAAGGTCTGTTGCAGACGCGGAAAATGCGTTTGCCAGAATGCAAGACTGCGTCCTATGATGTTTTCGTAGAAACGCGACTGACTTTCGTGCAAGCCGAGACTGGCGCCGCCGCAACACAGGGTTTCGTTCAGACATTTGTCCTGTTGCTGTTCGTACAGTGCGTGTCCCGTTTCGTGAATAGCGGAAAAAATTGCCGATTCCACCATTTCGGGATAGTAATGAACAGTTATACGCACGTCGTCGGTACCGAATCCGCTGGTAAAGGGGTGTTCGCTTTCCTTCATGACTCCCCTTGTCTTGTCAAAACACATTACATCGCGTATGTATTCGCAAAACTGCTTCTGCCTGTCTGCGTCAAATTGCTTGCCCACGAAACTGTCGTTGTATTTCAGTTTCTTTCTTACTGTCTCTTTTACGAAAGGTACAAGTTTTTTTCGCAACAAATCGAAAAACGCGTCGTACTCCTTGGTGGTATATTGCGGTTCGTAATTGTCCAGCAACACGTCGTAGCCTTTAAGAGTGTCCGTTTCCAACCACTTGCACAGTTTCTTGTTGAACAGGACTATTTCTTTAAGTACCGGCAGAAACAAGCGGAAATTTCCCGTCTGCTTTGCCTTGACGTACACGGGATAAGACTTGTTGAGCAACTGCTGATAACCTATATACTCATCCTTGGGAATATTTTTCAACTGGCTGAGTTCTTTTTTTATTTTTTCCACTTCGTGAGCGGTAACTTCGTCCAGTTTGTCCCTTTCAGCATACAGTTTTTCAACGCATTTAACGTACTTTTCGTCCGTCTGAATACGGTAACTTTCCTCGGTAATGACCTCCAACTGTCGGGAGGTGTTTTCCACGCTTCCGTCGGGTGCTTCCGTTTGCAGATCCCACGACGAAATAAAGTTAACGTATTTGTAGGCAAGTATCTTGCGACGGTACTGCTTGTATAAATTCAAAGTATCAGTCATTTGCCTTCCTCTTCTTGTCGACGGCATTAATTATCAACTTGCCGCAGACGATAAGCACTGCCATTACCAGAGCATTGACGGCAATGAACACGATCGCCTCTTGTGGAATGTCCACGTACATGGGTTTGACCTCGCCTTTTCCCAAAAGCGTGCTTACGAACTGCAACAGTATCGGGAACAAAGCAAAGCATCCGACGGTTCCTGCCGTACCGATAAAGCCAATACCGACGTTGATCCAACTGTACGGATAAAGCAAAATCCACAAAGCAAGCACGCCTGTCGCCGTCATCGAGAACATTGCAACGGTAGTTATCTGCTGAGCGTTACCTGCTATTCCCGTGACGGAAGCAAATGCGTAAGTCATCGCCACAGACAAGAACATCGCAATGCCGCTCGGCAAAGTGCTCTTTAAAGTGTTTACTATAAACTTGCCTCTGATTATATTCTTGTTGGGTTTCAAAGCCAACAGGAAAGAGGAAATACCTATTACGAAAAATTCCAATGCGTACAGATTTTGCGCTTCGAACGGGTAAGCGTACTGGGGCAAGAAGAACAGCAAAATAGTTGTCAGGATCGTCATCGACGTCTTCATCAAAAACAGCGAACTGCTGTTCTGAATGTTGTTGACTACCTGACGACCTTCCGCAACAACGTTGGGCATGGATCCGAATTTGTTGTTCTGCAATACAAGGTGCGCCACACTGCGAGCCGCATCGGTACCGCATCCCACAGAAATCGCGCAGTCGCTTTCACGCATTGCAAGAATATCGTTGACGCCGTCGCCTGTCATTGCAACGGTACGTCCCTTTGCTTTCATTGCCTTTACAAGCACTGCCTTCTGATTGGGGGTAACTCTGCCGAACACCGTGTATTTGTCTGCTATTTCAGCCACCTGTTCGTCCGTCATTCCGTCAAGTGAAATGTATCTGTCGGCATTTTCCACGCCCACTTTTCCGGCAATAACGGAAACGCTCAGCGGGTTGTCGCCGCTGATGACCTTGACTTCGACATTGTTTTCTTTAAACCATCTGACAATTTCCACCGCGTCGTCACGCAAAGTGTCCTGCAAAGCCACAACTGCAATGGGGACAAGTTTTTCCACCTTGTCATCTTTGATTGCCGAATTGCTGTGCGCCACCGTGAGCACACGCAATCCCTTGGACATCAGATCATTGCACAACGACAGATATTTTTCCGACGGATTTTTTATCATAAATTCGCCTGCTCCGACGGCTATCGTACCGACGCCTTTAAGAGTTGCGGCACTGAACTTTCTTGCGGAGGAAAAAGCGAGCACCGATTCCGCCTCGATGGCGTTGTCGGTAGTAAAGCGTTTCTTCAACGCCTTGGCGGTAAGATTGTCGTCCTTGGTGGCAAGAACTTCGGAGGCAATCAATTGCTCTACGTCTCCGAATCTGTCGTCGAGAATTTCCAGGTTTTCCACCGTCATAGTACCGTCGGTGATCGTACCCGTCTTGTCCATGCACAGCGTATCGACGCGCGCAAGCATTTCTATACAGTACAATTCGCGCACAAGTACCTTGCGTCTGGACAACTTGATGACTCCCACCGCAAGCGCAACGCTTGTCAGCAATACCATTCCGCTGGGAACCATACCTATCATCGAACCGGACGCACTCTTTAACGCTTCCTGCCAGGAGGAAAGTATTGCGTTGTTTTTCAAAAAGGTTGCAAGTCCCAGGGGGAAAATTATCCAACTTATCACTTTGATAATGGATGTTATAGAACGCATAAGTTCGGAATTGGGCTTTTTGAACTTTTTGACTTCGGCGGACATCTGTTGGATGTAGTTGTCTTTGCCCACCTTTTCAACACGGTAGACGCAACTGCCCGACACCACGTAAGAACCGGCGAACAACTCGTCTCCCGCCTTTTTCTTGACGGGATCGCTTTCTCCTGTCAGCATGGATTCGTCCACTTCCGTTTCGCCTTCGACCACCTTGCCGTCTGCGCATATCTGCTTGCCCTGCGACAGTCTTACAATATCGTCAATTACAATCTTGTCGGTGTCAACGGTAATTTCCTTGCCGTCACGGATTACGTCGGCAGTCGGCTGATTGACAAGCGACAACTTTTCTATCGCAAGTTTTGAACGGATTTCCTGAAAAATGCCAAGCGCGGTATTTGCAAGTATTACCACGAAGAAAAACATGTTTTCTATGCTCTGGCAAATGAGCATCAGTATAAAAATAATGATACCCAAAAGGTTGAAAAAGGTAAAAATATTGCTGGCAAAAATAGCAAGATAAGATTTACCTACGACTTTTTTTATGTAATTGGTCTGTCCCGCTTCGGTGCGTTCTCTGACCTGCTGAGCGTTGAGTCCGACATTCGCGTCGGCTTGGACACGCTCGACTTGTACAGTGGATTTTTTCATCATACTCCCCCTTTATAAGTTTTAGATATTCACACAATCGGCAAAAGGCGCACCGCATCGCCTTGCCGATAAAATAAAATCAATTTCTGTGCGGTTTCTGTCCGCGCAACTTCAACGACGGATCAGCCGTGAGGTCGGACGGCGCGAAATTGCCGTCAAGGTACATAAAGTAACCACGCGAAGCAATCATTGCGGCATTGTCTCCGCAAAGCGACAGTTTAGGCAGACAGACTCTGTAACCTTTTTGCGACAGTTCGCTTAGTCTCTGACGTATATAGGAATTTGCTCCCACTCCTCCTGCCACCGCAACAGTAGGGCGTCCCGTACTTTTTAAAGCCTCCGTCGTACGTCTGATAAGTCCGTCCACTGCACATACAGTAAACGACCTTGCTATATCCGCGGGATTAATTTCTTCTCCCCGTTGGCGACCGTTGTGCAATGTGTTGATTACAGCCGTTTTCAATCCGCTGTAACTGAAATTGCCGTTGGGCAACAGAACCGAATGGAAACTGTACCTGTCTTCGCCCTGCTTCTGCAATTCGTCCACCTTGGGACCGCCCGGGTACGGCAATCCCAGAACGCGCGCCACCTTGTCAAACGCTTCGCCCACTGCGTCGTCTACGGTGGACGCCAGAACATCGTAATTGTCGTAATCTTTTACATCCACTATAGATGTATTGCCTCCGCTTGTAAGAAGACATATATAGGGCGGTTCAAGATCGGGATAGGTGAGATAGTTGGCACAGATGTGCCCTTCGATGTGATTTACCGCCACAAGCGGTTTGCCGCACGCTCTGCTCAAAGCCTTGGCAAATGACACTCCCACCATCAGCGCGCCCACAAGTCCCGCTCCGTAGGTTACAGCGATTGCGTCCACGTCGTCAAGCGTCACGCCTGCCTCTTTCAATGCTTCCCTGTACACCGCGTCTATTACTTCGACATGATTTCGGCTGGCTATTTCCGGAACCACTCCTCCGTACAACTTGTGGATGTCTATCTGACTGAGCACGATATTAGACATTATTTCCCGTCCGTTGCGTACCACGGCGCATGCCGTCTCGTCACACGAACTCTCTATTGCTAAAATAATAACTTCTTTCTGCATGTTAATATGATATATTTTTAACGCAGATTTGTCAAATTGTTACAGGCACCGCAAAAGCAAAAATACAATATTGTGTTAATATAAAGGCTATTGCTTACATTACGTTTTTTGTGGTATAATCATATTAATCAAACTTATATACGTCAGGAGAAAGTATGAAGAGATTTTTCAAATCGGTTTTCGGCAGACTGACGGCGGTTGCTCTTGCCATTCTGCTGCAAATAGCCGTACTGCTGGTGGTCGTTTCCATTGCATCAGCAATTTACTACCAGTTTTCCATAGCAATGACAGTGCTGACGCTGTTGGCTATAGTACACATTGTCAACAGAGATATGAACATTGACAGTAAGGTGCCGTGGATAATCGTAGTTTGCGTGTTGCCGTTGTTCGGATGCATAATTTATATAATGTTTTCCAAAAACTATATTCCGGGCTGGCAACGCCGATTGCTTAAAAAGATTCGCTTTGAAAGCATTGAGGCAATTTCCAATCAGAGCAACCGTCAGAGTTATTACCGTGACATACTGGACAACTGTTACGGACAGAGCAGGTATCTGTTTACCTCTTCGGGAAGCGTTCAGCACGACGCGACGGACACAATGTATTTTTCCTGCGGAGAAAAGTTCTTCGACAAACTTACCGAAGACCTCAAACAGGCTCAAAAATACATTTTTTTAGAATACTTTATTATTGAAAAAGGGCAAATGTGGAACAGCATATTGCAAATTCTCCGACAAAAGGTCAAAGAAGGCGTGGAAGTCAGAGTAATGTACGACGATATAGGCTGTATTTCTAAACTTCCGTCAAATTATTTCAAACATCTTAGCAAAGAGGGAATAAAATGCGTGCGTTTCAATCCCTTCCGTCCCATTTTATCTGCGGTGCACAACAACCGTGACCACCGCAAGATAACCGTGATAGACGGCACAATAGGTTACGTGGGAGGCATTAACCTCGCAGACGAATACATCAACAAGAAAAGTCCCTACGGCTATTGGAAAGACTCTGCCGTAAGACTGGAAGGCAGCGCGGTCACAAACCTTGTGGTACTGTTTTTGCAAAATTACGACGTAATGGCAAAACAGACGGAAGAATTTGAAGATTACATTGCGACAAGTTTTCCCGCATTTCCCGACAGCGGAGTGGTCGTACCTTTCGGAGACGGTCCACGACCGTTGTACAACGAACAGATTGCGGAAAACGCCTATCTCAACATCATCAACAGCGCGAAAAAATACGTGTGGATCACTACTCCCTATCTCATCATAGACAGTCAGTTGAAAAACGCCCTGCAATCGGCGGCAATGCGTGGGGTGGACGTAAGAATATACACGCCGGGAATACCCGACAAAAAACTTATATTCACCGTTACACGTTCCCATTACAAACAGTTGTTACGCGACGGAGTTAAAATATTTCAGTACACCCCGGGATTTCTGCACGCCAAAAGTATAATTGCCGATGACTACGTAGGCATAGTAGGCACGATAAATCTCGACTACCGCAGCCTTATACATCACTACGAATGCGGAGTGTGGATGTACAGAACGCGTGCTTTGGAACAACTGAAAGCGGACATCGAAAAAATAGAAGAAGTCAGTCAGCCGCAAGATCACACCACTGCAAAACTCAATATACTGCAACGCCTTGCCAGTGTGTTTATAGCGGTATTCACTCCCCTTATGTAACCGTACAAGACGGGATTTTGCAACAACGTTCGGTGAAATTTTATTGAAATTCCAACCGATGTCCGACCGCTGAAACAAAAACAAGTCGATAATTCAGCGCCGAAAAATCCCAACGCCCGAATTGAAAATCAAAAGGCGGTACTGCAAAAGCACCGCCTTTTTTATTTTTTAAATCAAACTTTTACACTTACTTGCGGGCAATAAGTTTCACTGCCTTGTCGGCAACGTCTTCGCCCGTAAGGTTGTAATCCTTTTTCAGTTCGGACAAACTTCCCACCTGACCTATACGGTCGTATACTGCCACGGCGTCGCAGGGAGTCGGTACCGTACGCGCGAACATTTCGGTAACTGCTCCGAACAGTCCGCCGTGTACCGAGTGATTTTCCACCACAAGCACACAACCCGTACGCGCCGCACTTTCGGCAATGGTCTGTTCGTCAAGAGGTTTGACAGTGTGAACCGCTATAACTTCCGCTTCTATACCCTTTTCGTGAAGTATTTCCGCACCTTTAAGAGCGTCGAATACCATTGCGCCCGACGCTACCACCGTGACGTCGTTGCCTTTTCTTACGACGTCGGCTTTTTCCGGACGGAACTTGTAGTCTTCGTCAAACAACGTGTCCGTTTGTTTGCGTGCAAAACGCATATATACGGGACCCTGATGTTCGGCAACAAAAGGCACTGCCTTGGCCAACTGTACGGGGTCCACTATGTCCATTACTCTGATGTTGGGCAGTGCTCTCAACATTGCCACGTCTTCGAAACACATGTGCGTTCCGCCGTTGGTGGTGGCGGTTACGCCGGGATCGTAGCCTATTATTTTGACATTCTGACATGAGTAACTGACGGAAACCGCTATCTGGTCAAAGTTGCGACGTACCGAGAAGGGCGCAAAACTGTGTATAAACGGAATAAAACCGTAAGCGGCAAGACCTGTCGCCACACAAGTCATATTGTCTTCCGCAATACCTACTTCTATCGCTCTTTCGGGAAACTGCGTGTACAGCGGTTTGGTACCGCCTGCCGATGCAAGGTCAGCGTCCAGAACAACTACTTTGGGATTGTTTTTCATTACTTCCGCCATGGCGGCGACATATGCTTTTCTCATTTCCATAAAAATGTACCCCCTCAGCGCAATTCTTCCAGCGCTTTTTGCAACTGTTCGGCTGTACAAGTCGTACTGTGTACTCCCGCGCCCATTGTCTCGTAGAAACTGACTCCCTTGCCCTTTACGGTGTGAAGTACGATGCAACTGGGACTGCCCTTGTGCAGGCGTGCGTTTTTAATTGCTTTGTCGATTGCGTCGTGATCGTGTCCGTTGATACTTACCGTATCGAATCCGAATGCACGGAACTTGTTTTCGATGTCACCGATGTCCATTACTTCTTCCGTAGTGCCGTCTATCTGCAATCCGTTTTTGTCCACAAAAACAATCAGATTGTCCAGTTTCTTGTCAGCGGCGTACATCAATGCGCACCAGTTTTGTCCTTCCTGCAATTCGCCGTCACCCACTATTGCGTAAATGGTGGCGTTGTCTTTTAAAATCTTGCTTCCCGTTGCCAGTCCGCATGCACAAGAAAGCCCCTGTCCGAGACTGCCTGCAGTCATATCTACGCCGGGCGTGAGCAACATATTGCAGTGACTGGGCAAGCGTGTGCCTAATTTATTTAAAGTAAGCAGCCAGTCTTCGGGAAAAAATCCCTTGTAGCACAGTGTTGCGTAAAGCGCGGGACCTGCGTGTCCCTTGCTGAGCACAAGTCTGTCCCTTCCTTCCATGTGAGGATTTGAGGGGTCGACATTCATATACTTGTCGTACAGAACAGCCAGAACGTCTGCAATCGACAAACTTCCGCCAACGTGTCCCGAACCGAGACTGCCTATACATTTGAGTGTAAGGGCACGGATCTTTTTGCTTGATTCAACGGTACTCATACGCTAAAACCTCTTTAAAAAAGTATTTTTTATTCCCTGACAGGGAGTACTCCGTAAATTATATTACCCCCAACTCGATGGATTGTCAACGGAAAAAATTTTAATCCGTAAGCAATTTACCGCGTTGGTGACAGGTCATGTATATTATCTGCGTGTTTTTGGAAAGCGTACGCAACAATCTGACCACCGAACGGAAATTTTTGTCGTCCAGATTGACAAATGCGTCGTCTATGATTAAAAAAGGTATCTTGTCTCCGTACACGATGTCTGACAAAACCGCTTTAAAACAAAACAGCGTAAGTTCCCTTATACCTCTGGAAAAATACTGCAAAGGATGCGTCTGTCCCTGTTCGGTAACAAGTATTTCGAAATCCTTGTTTACGGTGACCGCGCTCAGTCTGCCTTCGGAAAACGCCGACAGCAAATCTCCGCATTTGGCATTTATGGCGGGCAGATAAGCGTCGGACAACTGTTCCTTGGCTTTTTTCAAATATTCCGTAGCAAGCATAGCCGTCTGCCATGTGCGTCGCGCCTGTTGTAATTCCGAATTCAGATTGTCTACCACATCGGTTTTACCGCTGACGTCACTGCTTTCGGCAATTTCTATTGCGTGCGTCAGACTGCCCTTTTCCATATCCAGTTGCGCTATTGTGTTTTTCAACTGCCGCAGAGTTGAGGCGAGTTCTTCCGTTTCCGCCTTCTCGCGTGAAAGGTCTTCACCTTTTTCCGACACGAGCAACTGATATTCCGCCTGTTCTTCCATCCACTTCTGTTGCAATCGGTACATCTGTTGAAGACACTGTTCTTCATCATCGCCCGATATACCGTATTTGTCCAGCAAACGATGAATTTCCTCCTTGTTTTGCCGTGCTTTCTGCGCCACGTCATTGAGTTTTTTGTCCATAATAACCGACGCCACTATAAAAACCGAACCTGCCAGTACAAACAACAGTCCCAACCAGCGGTAATCCGTCTGCACAAACGCTATTACGGCGATTCCGGCAAGCACAAGCACGATGCTCAACGCGATGAAGGCGAGTTTGCGCAAGGGATTTTCCGCGGGAGGAGCAACGGATCTGACAAGCAGTCCGTTGACCGTCGCTATGTCCTGTTGCAACCTGTCGGGGTTTCGTGAGGCAATACGTTCCTGCAACTGCGCTTTGAGCCGTTCCTTTTCCACGTCCTGACTGCTGAACCTTCCCGACAGAACCGATTGCAACTGACGGTATTTTTTGTCGGCACTGTCGTACTGCCGTTGAGCCTCGTTGCGCTGTTGTTCCAACGATAAAAGACGCTGTCTGTCCTGTTCGGCCTGTTTGCGTTGCAATTTCGCCTGTTCGAGGGCGTTTTCAGCACTTTCCAACCTGCATTCGAGATCGTATATCAGTCCTCCGTTTCCCCGAAACAGTTTATACGAACGGGAAAAGTTTTCCAGTGCCTTTACCGCCTTGTCGTAATTGTTGTCATCTCCGCCCTGCACCATACCGGCAAGTTTTTCTTCGAGGTTGCTGTTGCTTTGCACCGTTACGTTTTCCTGCGAGACGTACATACACTGCAGGAAAGACTGCTCCGTAAGTCCAAGAAATTTTTCGCCGATGTTTTCGCAGGGCACAACGTCTCCGTTGGTCATGTCGTACAATGTGCACTGTTCGCTGCGCTGAGTAGCGCCGAAATACCTTTCTATACGATAGCGTCTTCCGTTGTGGGAAAATTCCATATTGCCGCCAAACTTTTCACTGCTGTTCCACGGCATATACGCCTTGACGGACACGTCGCCCTGCCCGTTCTTGCGATATTCTATTCCGTACAACATCGCGCGGATAAAATTGACAATGGTAGTCTTGCCGTAAGAGTTATCGTTAATACAGACGTTTATACCGCAATTGAGATTGATTACGGTATTTCGGATTTTTCCGAAACTTCTTATTTCCAACTTTTCTATAATCATTGCAACTCCTCCCCGTAAAGAGCGGACAGCCCCATTCTTACGACGTCTTCTCTGACTTCGGGAGAAAGTTCCTGCATTACAAGCCTGCAAAACCGTCCCGCAAGAGTGCTTTGGGGAAGTTTGGACATGTCCAGTCTGATGTGGGTGTCGTCCTTGATACGCAATGCGAAGAAACGTCCTTTCAGATCCTGTCTGATTCGGTTGGCGTGCACGCGTTCTTCGGTATATCCCGTCAGAGTGACGTTGATGTAGTTTTCTTTGTCGACATCCTTTAAAGCATTTTCCACCTTTCGGCGCAGTTGAAGATCGTCGCTCACTCCGTTGCAGTCCACCGTAACGTCGCTGACGCTTCTTAAAGCCTGCTTTACAAACTGTATCTTTCCGCTATCGGTGTCTATCAGCACAAATCCGCTGTCCTGCCTTTCGTCAAATCCTCTTATTTCCAGCACACCGCTGTAAACAAAATCGGTTTTGCCGATTCTTTTGTGCATGAACGTGTGCCTGTGTCCCAACGCCACGTAATTGACCTGCTGAGATACCAGCACGTCCGTGTTCAACTCGCCGTAGTCGCCGCTGTCGATGTCCGCGTGCAAAACGACAATGTTGTACTTGCTTTTGTCAGTTGCGACTTCCTTCCATTTTTCGGCGTCGTTACCGTCCAGTTCCATACCGGAAATACAAACGTTGCCCAATGTGTAACTGCGCCATCTTTCATCAAAATATCTGACGTTGGGGGTCGTCAGACTGCGCAGTCTGCCATAATCGCCCCCTCCGTGATTTCCGGCGACGACAAAGTAATTTACGGGATACCTTGCCATGGCGGTAGCAAGAGAAGACAGTTCGTTGGAAGTGACGCCCTCCTTGTCCAGAAGATCGCCCGCAATTACCACCGCTTCCGCACCGACATTGTAAGCGTAGTTTGTCATCTGCTCAAACGCTTTCAGCAGTTCGTGACGCCGTGCCGCGGAATTTGCCACTCCGGTCAACGGCGAACCAATGTGTATATCGGCACAATGAATTATTTTCACCGCAATACTCCTTAAAATGTGATTTTTAATATTGTACCACATCGGCTTAAAAGTTTCAATGTCTTAAATACATTGCCGAAAAATTTGTCATAAATGTAAAATTTACGCAAAATTAACACAAAAGTGTTTACAACGATTGTACAATACTTTATAATAAAACAATAAATTACACAATACTGTGGTGAGAAAATGCAAAAAAACGATATGCTTCAATACAAGGAACGTACTTCGCACGGTACGCACATGACCCCGTTTGCACGGTATAGGGCGGATTTCAGCAACGGATTTCCCTTTAATCCCATCCATTGGCACGAGGAAGTGGAACTTATACGGGTGGCAAAAGGCAAAGGATATATCGCAGTCAACGGTAACTGGTACGTGCTGGACGAAGGCGACATGCTGATACTGTGTCCTTACGTAATGCATTCCATAAACAGATACAAAGAGGGGCCCACCGAAGTGGACGCTTTTGTATTCAACCTCAGACTGTTGGAAACAAGCACTGCCGACGCCTGCACGCTGAAATACTTCGCTCCGTTGCTCAACGCTCAGCAGTCCACTCCGTGTATAATACGCAAAGGACAGGAGGGCTACGAACAGGCGGATGCGTGCGTAAAACAGATATTCGACTACTCGGCTGGCGAACTGGGATACGAACTCAACATAAAAGCAAATCTTTACTGGCTGTTTTACCACGTCTTCAAGAACAATCTCCTGCGTGCGGAAACGGACGTTACCGAAGGCAAAAAGTGCTACGCCGTTCGTCAGGCGCTTGAATATATAAGGGCCAACTACGACAAGGAAATAACCATAGAAACGCTTGCAAAACTGTGCGGTTACAGTGAATTTTATATGATGAAAATGTTCAAACGGTTTACGGGCGTGACTTGTATAGACTACGTCAACAATCACAGGCTCAACCTTGCGGGAGAAATGTTGCTGTCCGACAAAGAGGAAATCAGTCAGATAGCCTACAAAGTGGGTTACAACAACATCAGTTATTTCAACCGTCAGTTCAAGTCACGCTACGGAGTGACTCCGAAGGAATTTCGCAAACAGCACTCGGAAAAGTAACGGCAGTCGGCTTGACGATCGGCCGTCAGTCCGACGGAATATGGCACACTGCGCTAAGCCGGGGGTAAGACATGATAAAAACGGTAAATCTTTTTCTGTTGTCGCGGATACGGGACGTGGAAGCGTTCAAAAACGTGCTTATTCACGATTGTGTCGAGAAGGACAGTCTGGATGAGGAACTTAATATCAAATGTCAGCCGCACGAGATACGCTCTTTAAGACTGCTCGTGGACACTCTTGTGAAGCACAAATGCTCGATTTACGGTTGGGAAGGATTTTTTTACAACTACATTATTCCGCAGATAGGAAAGGAATTCGACCTGTTGAAGATCACGGACGACGGCGTACTCAACATCGAACTTAAAAGTCAGCAGGTAGAAGGCGAAAAAATAGAAAAGCAGTTGCACAGAAACAGACATTACCTGTCCCACCTCAACAGAAAAATTTATACGTTTTGTGTGGTAACGGACAGTATGACCTGTTTCGAAATGGGCGACGACGGCTCCGTTACGCAAGTTACGGCGGACGATCTGGCAAAAGCGATAAACTACTTCCGAAAGCCGTACACGGACGACATCGACCCGTTGTTCGTTCCGTCGGAATTTCTGATATCTCCCTTTAACGAACCGGAACAGTTTTTAAAGGGAAATTACTTTCTGACCGATCATCAGGAAAGAATAAAGAGTCAACTGCTGTCGGACATCACAGAAAATAAGAGCAGGTTTTTCTGCATAAACGGCAAACCGGGAACGGGAAAAACACTGCTGTTGTACGACATTGCACGCGAACTTGCCAAACAAGGACGGGTACTGATTATAAACTGTGCAAAACTGTCGGAAAATTACAGCACGTTGGAAGAAAACATACCCAATCTGACGCTGACGGAAATAAGCGGTTTCAACCTCATCGCAAACAGAATACCGCAATACAGATACGTTTTGCTGGACGAATGTCAACGTATTTTTCCCCAACAGTTTAAGCGCGTCTGCGAACTCACCGACCTGCACAAACAGACATGTATCATATCAATAGACCCCGACCAGACGCTGTCGCTCAGGGAAGAAAACAACAAAATTTACAGTAAAGTGCTTGCATTACCGTCGGTACAAGAATACCGACTTACCACCAGAATACGAACCAACAAAGAACTTGCGACGTTTATCAGATATGTTCGCGACCTTAACAAGAAACCGCCCAAAAACGTAAATTTCAAAAACATTTCCGTCAACTTCACGGACGAAGTTTCCGCACTTGCCGTAATAGATTACTTTCGCTCCAAAGGGTACGCCTTTATAAATTACACGGGAAGTAATTACGGCATCACTCCTTTCGATCAATACGGACAGGATTACGACACCCATCACGTGATAGGTCAGGAATTTTTAAAAATACTGGTGATTATGGACAACACCTTTTACTACGAAGAGGGCGGAAAACTTTGCGCGAAGCAACACCGCGACCGCAACTATCTGTACGAAAAATTGTTTTACCAGTCCATAACGCGAGTAAAGGACAAAATAGCGTTGCTTGTAATCGACAACGAAGATCTGTTCAAAAAAATAGTGCGTGTGTTCGGTCAGGAAAAATAATTGACTTCGCCCTTTACAACAACGTCAAACGCAAGAGCACTCTGCGTCGGTCACGTCGTCGACAAGTATTAGCGCCGATTAGTTTCGCGCTTTGAATATTTCGCATTTACCGCGTCTGTTCAATTTGACGTCAACACGATTGCGCAGCAAATTCATTTTAAATTCAAATATAAAAAGGCTTACGGTATGTTCCGTAAGCCTTTTGTTGTGCGTAAAAGTCAATGCGAATGAGTCTCATCGGGGTGAAAATACTGTCGTATACTGACTGCGACGGGATGAGTTATACCTTCCGTTTCCTGCAACTGTTCGATGGTTGCTTCCGTCAGAGCGTCCAGCGTTTTAAAACGTTTCTGCAATGCGAGACGACGTTTTTCTCCCACTCCCTCAATTTCGTCCAGCACCGATTTCAACGCATTTTGGCCGTGCAGTTGTCTGAAATAGGTAATGGCGAACCTGTGCGCTTCGTCTCTGATGTTTATCAGCAAATTGAGAGCGAAACTGTTGCGCGGAAGAAAAACAGGTTGGTTGTCACGCAGTGTGTACACCAGTTCTTCACGCTTGGCAAGGGATACCATCTGAATGTCAACACCCGCTTCCGACATCGCCTGACGCGCGTACTCCAACTGTCCCAGACCTCCGTCCACCACTATCAGATCGGGCATTGCGCCGAACTTCTCGTCGTTCAGACGGGCAAATCTTCTGCTCAGCGTCTCTTTCATACTGGCAAAGTCGTTTGCGCCCTCTACCGTCTTTATTCTGAAACGTCTGTAAGATGCGGCGTCCTTGCTTCCGTTGGTGAACACCACCATCGAAGCGACCTTGTCCACTCCGCTGATGTTACTGATGTCGTAACATTCGATACGTTTGGGCAACACGGTAAGACCGAGCAGTTCTTTCAACTGAGTCACCGCGCCCACGGTGCTGTCGTATTTGCGGTCTATTGCCGACTGACTCTTTGTCAGATACTCGACGGCATTGCGGTAGGACATATCCACCAGTCTTTTTTTGTCGCCCTGTTTGGGGCAGATAACAGTCAGTTTGACGCCCGTTTGTTTGAACATCGCCTCTTGCAACTGTTCGGTATCCTCTAAATGCACGTTTACAAACAGTTGACTGCACAACTGTACTTTCTGGCAGTACGCCATCAAAAAACTGGAAAGAGTCTGTTTTTCGTCAATTCCCGCATCGCTGACGGCAAAATTGTCGCTGTATATTACCTTGCCCATGCGTATCATTGTGTGATTTACCACGCTGTTTCTGCCGTTGCTTGCCACTGCAAACATATCGTAATCCACCGCTTTGTTGAGCACCACTATACGCTGTTGGTTGAGTTTGTCTATCAGCGTCAGATAATTCCGGTACTGCAACGCCTGTTCGAAATTGAGTTTTTCGCTGGCGTCACGCATCTTGTTTGTAAGTATCTGCTTGACGGCAGTGTCGTTGCCCGACAAAAATTCCACAGCCTGTCTTACTATTTCGCCGTACTGCTGCCGAGTCACCTTGCCTATGCAGGGAGCGCAACAACGTCCGATGTGGTAATTGAGACAGGGACGGAAATTTTTCGGCAAATGTGAAAAATTGAGTTTGCATGTCGCCGTAGGAAATACCTGTCCCAAAATGTCCAAAAACGCCTTGCTTCCACCCGATGTGATAGGTCCGAAATACTTGTAGCCGTCCTTTACCAGTTTGCGCGTGGACACAAATCGAGGAAACTCCTCTTTGAGATTGACCTTGATATAGGGATACTGCTTGTCGTCTTTAAGCAGAATGTTGTAGGGCGGAGTGTGCTTTTTTATAAGGGTGTTTTCCAGCGACAAAGCGTCCGCTTCGCTTGCCGTAATGATGTACCTGAAATCCCATACGTGAGAAAGCATGGCAAGCACCTTTTCCGTCTTGTTGCCCGACAGGAAAAAGTATTGCCTTACACGGTTTTTTAAATTTTTCGCCTTGCCTACATACAGTATGTTGCCGTCACGGTCATACATGATATATACTCCCGGTTCATCGGGAAGATTGGCAAGTTTGACGGAAAGTTGACTGTTCATATATACATTATACCACGAAAAAAGACGCCAAGTCTACATCTTTGACTTAAAGCGTCTTAAATTTCATCGGTTACGATGTTTATTTGTTTGCTCCGCACACAAGACTGTTTAACGCTCTGTTGAGTTTGCGTTGTTGTTCTACGCTGCGCTGACCTTCCAGATTGCTGTTGCGCAGTATTTCCGCCACTCTGCCTGTGTCTTTACCTGCCGTGACCGCATGAGTCGCACGGCTTACGTCTTCGTCGGTCACACGCCTGTTTAACGAAAAGTCGTAATCTTTCCCGAAAAATCCGTCTACACACGCCGTCCAGTGCGAATAGATGCGTTCAGCTTTTCTGCGCTTGGCTATCACTGAAAACTTTACGCACAGCAACACCGTCAGACAATAGAACACCACCGCCATAGCGGCATACAAAAATTCCATAGAACCGTAACCCATATAGAAAGCCGCAGCATAAACTACCGCCACCGCGAGCGACAACGCCACACAGCCTTTAAGCAACAGTTTTTGTCTGATTTCCACAAATCCTATCGCACGGTCGGCGTAAACGCCTCCGCCCGTTGCCGTGTAGCATTTCCACAGCAATTTGTACTGCTTGGGCAGACTGTCGTAAAATGCCGCCCAGTTGTCACGGTTACCGTTGCGCAGTTTGCCTACGCTGTTTTTAAGACCTCTGTTGACGGGACGGTACACGTTGTAAATGAGATTTACCGCCGCAACAAGTGTGATGAGCAACACAGTCGCTCCTATTACCTCTACCGCGTATAAAGTTGCATATTGCAAAAACCACTGTAAATATTGCATATAAAAAACCTCCGTTGCAACTATTGTTGACAACAGCGCAACGGAGTAAACGGGTCAAATTAAATTGTTTGTACCGAAACGTACGTCAAAGTAATTTTTACGCGGGCACGCTTCGATATTTTTACTGAAAACTTACCAGTTTGTCGTCGGCTATAGACAGCACGTAACATCTGACGTCCTGAATACCCGTTATTTTTCTTACCGCAAGACGGTAACTTTCCAACTGCGACTTGTAATTTTTCTCTATGTTCGAAAAGTTTTTAGTGTACTTGAAGTCCACCACGTTGGCATAGCCGTCGTATATCGCCAACAGGTCTATGATACCCTGCAAAACTATCGTTTCGTCGCTGTTGAGTCCTATTTCCCTGCCGTTGACGTTGAGCATAAAAGGCTGTTCGCGGTATATCCTGCCCCCTTCGAACAGTTTTCTGAACTTTTTGTCGGACAAAGTACGCATTATAAGTTGCGTGTCTATCTGCGACGCCGTAACGCCGTCTATACGTCCGAGAGCAACCAGTTGTTCCAACTTTTCCTTTATGTCGCTGCCTCCGAGGTCTATAAACTGATACAGCATATGGTAGGCTGTACCTGTAAGTTTGCGCTGTTCTTCCGCAAGCGAAGGTACCGAGTAATCTTCTCCGCTGTCGTCGAAATACAGCCTGTCCAGCGAAGAACTTGCCACCTTGCCGGGCATTGTCGTAGCCTCGGCATAAGGATAGACGTAGCCTAAACGTTCTAACGCGCCTTGCAGATCGTCGTCCTGAGCGCACAGCAACTGTCCTTCGTCCTTGACGCTTTCTTCCGACCTGTAATTGCCGTGAATATAGGTGATGCCGTCCGCAGACATTCCGTCTTTAAAATCTTCGCCGTACTTTTCGCGCAGGGCGGAAATTATCCATTCCATCTGCGACGTGGCTTCCGACGGAGCACGCGAAGCGAAAATGGATTTGTTGTAACGTGACACTATTATCAGCATGTTTTTCGCTCTGGTCATTGCGACGTAAAGCAACCGCATGCTTTCTTCGCGCAATTTCAACGCATTGTACATTCCCGTGGCGACAGTGCCGAGCGTTTCACTGCTGACCATGTTGTCGAAGTCGTACATACTGACGCACATTCCCACCTCCGCATTAGTCACAAGCGTAGGTGAATCGGGACGGAACTGTCTTTCGCAGTTGGCAAGTATCACCACGGGAAATTCCAGTCCCTTGCTGGCGTGCATAGTCATCATACGCACCGCATTTGCTTCCGATACGTTCTGCTCCGACCGGATGTCTTCCGCTTCGTCGATATACTGCACGAACTTGCTTACGCTCTGCGCGTAAAAAGAGCCTTTGAGAGAATCTACAAATTCGTACAACTTGCGCAAACGCAGACTGCCGTTGGGAAGTCCGCCTATGTACAGTTCCCAGTCGGTATTGCGCATCAGTTCCAGAATAACTTCGTCCACCGTGGCAGAGTAGGAAAAGAACCTGATTTTTTCAATAAAAGTAAGCAGTTTGTCGGCTTTTTCCGCCGTTTTGTTTTGTCGGGAAGAAATGTATGAGGCAATTTTTTCGTAAAAACTTTCCTCTGTTCCTTTGCAGTTGACGGCAATTTGCGCCATTTCCTCTTCGGTGAGATTTCCGAAAGGAGACATACACACCCCCACAAGACAACTGTCATCGCAGATGTTGTCCACCACACGCAGAAAGTTGATTATGTCCCTGACTTCCTTGTTTAAAAATCCTTCCGTCTTAAATCCTGCCACTACCGGTATGTTGTGTCTTACCAGACAGTTGTACAGCGACAATGCCTTTTCCGTCATCGACGGCGACAAAACGGCGATGTCTCCGTAACCTATAGTGACTGTTTTTTCTCCGCACTTTACCGTGCTGCCCACAAGCGACAGTATTTTGTCGGCAATGATAAGATTTTCCTCTTCGTCGTCCGACTGATCGGCAATATCGGAGGTAATGTCGTAAATTCCTTCCGCGGCGCGTTTTTCCGAATGACGGCTTTCCGCCACTATGACTTCCACGCTGCCCTCTTCCGCTTCCTCCGAGCCTATCAGCATTGCTTCTTTTTCGTAGTCAACTTTTCCGAACCGTTCGGTTATGTTGCGTCTGCATACGGTGTTTACAAAGTCAAGTATGTTTTTGCCGGAACGGTAATTGACATTGAGTTCTACAGTGCTACCCAAAGTGCCGTCCTTACGGTAATCGTTGTACTTGTCTACGAATATTTCCGGTTCACAGCCTCTGAAACCGTAAATACTTTGTTTGACGTCTCCTACCGCAAAGAAATTGCCGGTACCGCACAGTTTTCTGACAATCGCTTCCTGCACTCGGTTGGTATCCTGGTACTCGTCCACGAATATGAAACGGTACTTGTTTTTGAGTTGCTGTAAAGCCTGCTCGTCTTTAAGCACTTCCAGCGCAAGTCTTTCCATGTCGTTGAAGTCTATTGCGCCGAGCCTTTTTTTGAGTTGTGCGTACTGCTCGGTAAATTTACCCAGAACTTCCACCAATTTGTCCGTATACTGTACCGAACTGCGCGTCTGTTCCACAATCGTGTCCCAGTCTTTGCCGGAAAAAGGAGCAAACCCCTTTAAAAACTCACGGCATTTGTCAATGACGTTTTTGGAACGGGCAAGCAAGTCGTTGTAAACATCTTCGTCTGTATTTTCGGGCGCTTTTTTCGCCGCACGCAAAGCGTCTATCGTCACGTTGTCGGCCAATTTAAGATTGACTTCGAGGCTGTCGGAATTTAGCGTCACGCTTTGACGGTTTTTAAGACATATTTCCGCTTGTTTAGCCATTCCGAGAGCGAAAAACTCCTCCGCCAGTTCTTCGAACTGCCCTGCAAAATACAGCGAATTGCTTTTTATACTGTCGTTTACAGCCGACGCCAATACGCCGTCTGCCGTTATATTGTCGTAATTTGCGCGTTTTTCGCTGTACCACTTATAAAAATCTTCCTGCGTGCATGCAAATTCGTACAGCGAATATACTGCCTGACGGAATTTGTCTTCGCGACGTTTGCTGGCAAATATGCCGTACAGTCTGTTAAACACAATGTCGTCGTTGCCGTAATCGGCAAGTACCTTGTCCATTGCCTCCTTTTTGAGTGCGGTGACGGAAATGTCGTCGAGCACGCTGAACGCGGGATCTATGTCCACAACGTAGAAATAATTTCTCAGCATATCGCTGCAAAAACTGTGTATTGTGCTGATGGATGCGCTGTCCAGCCTTTCAAGTTTGTCGGCAATAACGGGATCCTGTGCGTTTTCCGACAGTTTGGCGGCAAGCCTTTGTTTCATTTCCGCGGCGGCAAGATTTGTGAATGTAACCACAAGCAACTGCGAAACGTCCGCTTCGCCTCTTGCTATCATCTGATAAATACGCTGTATCATTACCGTCGTTTTACCGGTTCCCGCAGAAGCCGAAACCAACAGGTTGCCCTTGCTGTCTATCGCACGCTGTTGCCCCTGATTGAATTTGCTCATTGCGTCACCTCCTCGATCTTCTCCGCCTTGACGTAACTGTGCGTATCGCGCTGATCGTAAGTGTACACGTCGCCGTAATCGCATATGCTTCGGTAGTCGCAGTAATCGCATGCTCCGTCCGACGGGGACACCGCTACATAGCCGTCGCGCATACACCGTCCCGCCGAGGCAATGAGCATTTCCGCATATCTGACCTGCGCATGCAATTCACCTTCCGTCACTACCGAAACGCTTTCCTTTATCTCGCCGTCTTTTTTGAGGGAAATTTTCAGTCTTTTGCTTTTTCCTTCGCGCAAAGTGCGGTCGAGCGCCATTATCTTGTCCTTGTCCTTGACCGTTCTGCCGTTCCAGACGTACAGCGGTTCCTGTTCTCCCTTGCCGAAGTCGTTGTGCATTTTAAAATAGTAAAATCCTACGGGATTTTTGTGCAGATTGCTTTCCACCGACTTGACGTAAATGGGTAACTGCAATTTAAGACCGTAATACAGACTTGTCTCACTGTAAGACGCCGCGCTGTTACCGCTCTTGTAATCCACCACCACAAAGTCGTCGCCCAACACGTCCACTCTGTCTATCTTGCCCACGAGATAAAATTCGTCGCCGTCAAAAGGTATTCTGACCGGTGGCAGCGGACCCTTTACGCCGAATTCCAGTTCCGTAGCGAAATTGGTAAAATCCGACTGTGCAAGCTGATGCTTTACGACGGAGCACATTCGCCTGCATTCCTGCCGTAACTGACGCAAGATGTGCGTAACGGTGACGTCCGACGCAAGCGCGCTGAAAAAGTCGTCCTGCATTACCTTGTCAAAAATGACGTCCGCACGTTTAGCCGTGACCTCGTCACTTTCCGACAGGTCGACGGCTCCCACGTATTTTTCCAGCACGGCATGCAGGATGTCGCCTATATAACTTGCCTGCACGTCGGCAACCTGACGTGGTTTCGCCTTCAATCCGTATGAAATGAAGAAACGGTAAGGACATTTGAAAAATTCCGTAATTTTACTTGCCGTCGTGGTGTTGGCGGACAAAAACAGTTGACGCCCCGAACTTACGTACAGTTTGCGTCCTTCCTTTACGAACATAAATCCGTCCACTTTGTCGGCAAAATGACCGTACAACGCCTTGTATAAAGGCATGTGCACAGGCTGTCTGTCCTGCAAACGCCGTTTGTTGAACACCAATTTGCTGACGGCCTGTTTGTCGGTATACACCTGCTCGTCGGCGGCGGACAGCGAAACGGGCTTGCCCTTTTCGGAAAACATCCTCATCAACTGTTGAACAAAGTTGGAAGGCACAAGTTTGTCCTTGCCGTCTGTCAGCGAGTAGGAAACATACAGTTTGTCGGAAGGTTCAAGCAACAGTTGAAACAGACTGAATCTTTCACGCTTGTTTTCTACAAATATCTGCGGTTCGAGATCGATGCCCATTTCCGCAAGAGTTTTTATGTTTTCGTCGTTTAAAAGATTGCAGTCGCCCTTTATGATGGGCATTTCCGAATGATTTGCGCCAAGCAAAGCCAAAAATCCGATGTCGTGTTTGCGGGCTTTCGCCATATTGGCAAATACGACGCAGTCGCTGTACACGGGCAGAACGGAGATGTTGACGGAAGTCAGCGCGGTTGTCAGCATGGATATGAACTGTTCGTCGCTGCACACACGCTGTCCGCTGACCTCCTCCAACTGCACAAGTATTTCTTCCGTCTTCTGCTCCGCCTGCTCTGTAACGCGACACTGAAAAAGCAAGCCTTCTTCCCGTTGCCGTTCGGCAAAAAGATTGTTGTTTTCGCGCAATGCGGAACAATGTATCAGTTGGCGCACCACCGCAACGTACTGCGAAACGGTTGCCGTCGCGGGCAACTTTACCTGTTCTATAAGATCTTGAACCTTTGCCCTGAAATTTGAGGCACGCGGATATAATTTGTCCGCCGTTCCCACACGGAACCGACTGTAATCGTATTTAACATTGTATTTAAGACAGAAATTTTCGAAGTACCACACGTCGCCGTTATCGAGGGAAAACAGCGGATTTTTAACCCAGTTAAGCACCTTGTCAAGACGCAGATTGTTGCGTGAAGACAAAAAATCGCATATAAACTGCGCGTATACGTGCTGAGCGAGACTTGTCGGGCTGTCGCAGAAATAGGGAATGTCAAACTGCTCGAATATCGTGGAAACGGCGTTTTTGTACTTGGTTATATCGCTGGTCACGACGTAAATGTCTCTGTATCTGTGTCCCCGGCGAACATACCGCTGTATTGCGCAGGCAAGCGAATAAACTTCCTGCACTCTCGAACCGCCTTCGAACACCGTCAGAAATCCGTTGTTTTCCACAGGCTTTACCTTGTGATATCGGAACAGATTTTCACCTATTTGCCGTGTAAATCCGCTGACATAGTTGCGGCTTTCCACTACGTTGTAGGCGATTGACGCCTGTTTCAGCATGTTTACCACGCCGTTATATATCTCATCGGTATAAAGATACCGATCTCCGTCGTTTTTACCGGCGCAACAGGCAAGAGTAACTCCCTTGCTGACGCGCGCAAGTTGTTCTATAACTCTCAGTTGCTGTTTTGTCAGGTTGTCGAAATCGTAAAGATAAAAGTAACTGTCTTTTATCTTACTGCTGTTTTTCGCCTCCTGCGCAAGCATGTCCAACTTGTCCGCCGAATCTACGTAACGCTCTTCCGTAAAATCCCTGTAACACGAGTAAATAAGACTTAAATCCTTCATTTTCGAACGCACCGAAGGGTGGTAATCTTCCCTCATCAGCATTTCGGGCGTAATACGGCAATACTTAAACGCGCTTATCGTGTCGTACACGTTGCGTATAAATCCCGCCGAAGAATACGCCTTGGTATAGCATGTCAACTGATTTTTTACGTCTTCCACTATACCCGTAAGGGCAATTATACCCGTCTGTTTGCTCATGTAACGGTACTTGCTTTCCAACACGGCGTTTGCCAGACGTCGGAATGTCAGCACCTCCACGTTGAAAGTTCCTCCCAGCGCGCGCAAGACTTCTTTTTCCGCCTCTGACGACGCTCGGTCGGGCACAATGACGATGTGACCGACGTCCAGTCTCGCGGGATCGGTCTGTCCGAGACAACGGGCAATATACCGTGCCCCCTCTTTCATGCTGTTTGTCTTGAAAATAGTAAACATTTTTTCGCTCCTGCAACAATTTTACCACAGGTACGGTCACTTAGCAATCTTAAAATGTACATCAGCATATTTTCAGCAATTATATAAAGGTGTCAAATCTGTTGGCAAACACCGTTTAATGTGGTATAATACCGCAGAAGAAAATAACTGTTGTTTAAAAACAATGTGAATACGGAGAAATATATGAAAAAAATATCCTTGATCGCTCTTATATCGGCATTTGTCATTTTGGCGACAATGCTTACGGGCTGTACGCCCTCGGCAACGCCTACGGGTAAAGAACTGCGTTTTTCCAACGAAAAGTTTGTGTTTAACATCTCATTGGAAAGAAGCGCGCAAGTCGACAACGAAATGGTAGTAAAAGACGGCACAACCGAAACCAAATACGTCGAAGATTACCAGATGCTTCCATACAACTACGACGAAATTCGTCCCGTTGCCGCAAAGGGAGTGCTTACCGTGGAAATCAACACCGACGACACTGCAAAATATACACTTACCACTTCTCAGACTATATACGCAATTTACAACAAGTCGGAATTTACCGACGCACTGCTTGATTCGCTTACTGCCGAACAGTCACTGGACATCAACGGTTTTAATGCGGAAGAACAGCAATTGCAAATAGACACAAAGACTTTGCAGCAATACATCGATGAAGGAAAGGTGGCGTTACGTTCGGTGACGGACACCTACACGGAATTCGAAGCAAAAAAGACTCAGCAACCTCTTAAAAGCACAAAGACTTTGACGGGATACTACCTCGGTTACAGCAATCAGCAGTACTCTCAGTACACCACCGAAAGCGAATACAATTACGAAAACGGCGCGACGGTCAAGGTTACCAAGACGACAGACGGCAAGGAATCGATTTCAAATCATCAACTTGCAAGCAACACCATCGATATAAATCAGTATATTCTGTACAGCCGTACTCTCGACAAAGGAGAAAACACATTCGGCGACAATCCTTCAGTTCAGGTATTCGATCCGTTCAGCGCAACTACCGCTACCGCAAACTTTGCAATAAGCAAATCAGCCAAAAGCGTGCTGACATTCAACGGCGAACGTACACCCGTCGTCAACGACATAGTTGTAGGCTACATCAACGGCACCGCCTTGTACTACATCAGCAACGTTCCTTACGACAGCGAACAGAAAGTGGACGTCAAAGGTGCACAGGACGGTATAATCAGCAAATTTACCGTAATTAAAATACAGAACGGTTACTTTTCGATGCAACTGGACACCTTTGATGCCGACGTACAGCAATTCCTGACTGCAAAAACTCAGACCGCAGAGGAATAAAACGGTTGTCTCAACGACAGAATCGAAACTATTACAACAAACGCCCTTGGGAATATTCCGAAGGGCGTTTGTTTGCGCAAACTGCATTACCGTTACTATTTATCCTGATGAAGCCGATTTGACTGCACAGTCGGGCAACGGACGATTTGTAGAATTGTAAATAAAATACCGCAACGCATTACGTTACGGTATTGTTTGACAGACATCAGTCGCAGTCGTCGGCAGGTAAATTCCGCGCCGAACGCTTGCTTTTAAAATATTGTGTAAGTATATTCGAACACTTTTCTTCCAACACTCCCCCTTCCGTTTCCAGATTGTGATTGAGAGTGTTTACCGAGCGCATCATTTCGGATCTTCCCTCGGTTTTGTCGTAAGCGCCGAAATACACTTTGCTTATTCTTGCATTGTAACATGCGCCCAGACACATCAGACAGGGTTCCAGAGTTACGTACATTTCACAGCCGTTAAGCCGCCAGTCGCCGATTTTTTTACAAGCCTTGCGTATGGCTTCCGTTTCTGCGTGAGCGGTTGCGTCATTGCTCTTTCTGCGTCTGTTGTGAGCACGTGCAATTACTTTGCCGTCCTTTACTATTACAGCGCCTATAGGCACTTCGTCTTGCTTCATTGCCGCTAAAGCCTGCTTGACGGCCTTCGTCATAAAACGTTCTTTTTCATTCATTCTTCAACTTTCCGTTTATACTCAAAAATGTGTTTTTGTCCGCTTTCAGCACCTTTCTGTCGTAGGTCATTATTCCGTTGACCTCGTCTTCCACGTCGCTCAACTGAACGTATACGCATGCGGACAATCCCTGTTTCTTTGCGGGAATTATCTGCTGTTCATACAAACTGCGCACCGCCTCATTGTAATCGGCAAGTTGCTCGAAATGTCTGTAACTGAACGTCGCGCCGGTATTGAAACAGTGGTCGACGTCCTTGTAAGTATATCCGCCGAATTCCGTAAGTACGGTGCATCTTGTCTTTTCTGGTTTTGGCAGTCTGACGGGACGGAAATAAATGTGCAGACTTACGATATCTCCTCCCCCTTGATCGTGCCAACCGCTGGCGTGATCTATAAGTCTTGTCGGATCTATCTGACGGGTAAGGCTGACCGCTTTCAGCGCGTCGAATTGTCCCCAGCCTTCGTTAAACGGAGTCCACACGCAGATGCAGACGCAATTGTACAACTGACGCAACATTTCGATGTACTGTTCTCTGAACAACTCTCTGCCCTTCAAGGATTTGCGGGAAAATGCACGGTAATTGCTGTCCTTTTTGTGCCTCAATCCTATAAACGGCGCATACATGGTTACCCACTTGTGCTGACGTTCGCCGCCGCTGGGCATATCCTGCCACACCAGCATTCCCAACCTGTCGCAATGGTAGTACCATCTCATCGGCTCTACCTTTATGTGCTTACGCAACATATTGAATCCCAACTGTTTGGCGGTACTGATGTCGTATATCATGGCTTCGTCGCTGGGCGCAGTGTACAATCCGTCGCTCCAATAGCCCTGATCCAGCAATCCGCTTTGGAAATACTCTTTGTTGTTAAGATAAAGTCTGGGTATTCCCTCCTTGTCTCGTTGCACGTCCACCTTGCGCATACCGAAGTAACTCGTCACCTTGTCACGACGGGAAATCAACACAAGATCGTACAAAAACGGATCTTCCGGAGTCCACGAACGAAAATCTGCAGGCATCTGTATTTCCAGACGGCTTTCTCCGTCCGCCTTGGCAATCTCTTTGCCCTCTGCAGATACCACTGCCGTTACCGGTCCGTTGAAATTCTTTTCCAACTGAATCGTGACCTTTGCATTGTCGTAGTCGACATTAATATAGGCATTTGCAATATATTCGTCCACAACGCTTTCCAGCCACACCGTCTGCCATATACCGCTTTGCGCGGTATACCACATTCCGTGTCTGTCAAGACACTGTTTGCCCGTACAGTAATAGGATGTGTCCGACGGATCGCGTACCGTAACTTCCAGCACGTTTGTCTGCTGTTCCGCGCACAGGTCGGTTATGTCAAACGTAAAACCGTTGTAGCCTCCTACGTGATCGCCCGCTATTCTGCCGTTTACAAATACTCTTGCTATGTTGTCCACCGCACCGAAATGCAGCAGAATTTTTCCTCGGTTGAAACTTTTCGGAAAACAGAACTCTCTGCGGTAATGCAGATACTGTGAGGGAGTCAACTGCTTGCACACTCCGGACAGCACGCTTTCGGGTGAAAATGGTACCAATATTTTCCCCTGGTAAATTTTGGGCGCATTGAAATTTTCGTCAATGCTGTATTGCCACCAACCGTTGAGGTTTATGTAACTGTCCCTGACAAACTGCGGACGGGGATATTCCTGCAACGGTTTGTCTCCCACTTCCGCCCACGGAGTCAATTGAACACGTGTATTGCTCTGATCACCTTTTTTTAACATTTTTAACGCCTGTTTCATTCAACAAACTCCTTTTTTTTTATAATTGTACCACTTAAATACCCCTTTGTAAAGAGCGATAAAATTTATTTGCACGTAAAAAGTGACCGTCAAACGCTTACGGCAACTACCCGCCATTCACCTGCACGCAATGTACGGGGATTGCAAAAAGGCACGGCGCAGTTGACACGCGTTATTTTCTTTTCAGCCGCACATTCAGTCCGCTTTACCCGCAACTGTTTGCTCTTTTCTGACATTGCAGACATTTTACGGCAAAGCAGCAAACACAAACATCGCAAAGCGAATCAAAGGTCTGACTGCAAACGCTCTGTCAGACCTTTCATCTTTTGTTATTGAGTTAAAATCAAATGCAAAATTGCATTTTGCCCACATTACATTCAAATTTTCAAACAAAACTTATAGGCAATTTTATTTACTCTTTTTCCGTTTTTTCCTTTTCTTTCTTTTACTCGGAAGTCTGCTCGGCGTCCGCTTCCTTGGCGTCTTCCACCGTAACTACGATGTCTTCGGTGACATCGACCGTTTCGGTCTGTTTAGGCTGTTCCTTGACCACTTCCGCTTCGCTGTGTTCAGTAGCAACCGTTTCGTTGTCTTCGGCAGATTGTTGGTCGTGTCTGACCTCCTCCTGTGGCTCTGACGTTTCTTCCGTCGTTACGGCAGGTTCTGCCTTGGATTGCTTTTCCTTCTGCGTGGTAACCTTGGCGTTTTCGTCCGCTTTGGCTACATCGGGGCTGTAAGTCGTTGTCATCTTTATTACTCTAAAATCAATGGAACTGAATTTAAGTCCCAATATGTTCAGATAACTGTCCACCAACAAACATCTGTATTTTTCCAACACGAAGTTGACATCGTCGCTGTTGACTTCCACATCGATGCGCATCTTGAAGCCCAACTTTTCATCGGGACGCACCTGCAAGCGTCTGACCTTGATGCCTTCCACCAACGAACTGTCGGTGACGGCAATCTTTTTGATTACCCTGCCCGACGCTTCGGTGGATTTGCCCACATCGGCGGTAAGCATTACGTAGCGCAGTACGTTTCTGTCACTGAACGCCGCGTAAGTGTTGTACGCCGCAAAAGCAAGATACAATCCTGAAAACACGCACACTATAACAAGCACTACTTTGCCTGCGTTGTCATTTGTCTGCAGTGTAGGAATATTGCCCAACGCCATCAACAAACTGATTACCGCAATTATAAGCGCGATGACCGTCTGCGCAACAAGTGCTATTTTTTCAATTGTCTTTTTCATAAAATACTCCTTGGCTGTTACGCCTGAATTGTTGTTATTTTATAGTATTGACATCTGTCGCCGTAAAATACCGCAACGCACGATGTCGGTCAGTCAAATTGTATCAGTCCGAAGGCTTTTTGTCAAGACCGCAACCGTTACAAGCGAAACAATTGTACCGTCTTTACGCAGGATGTTAAAACAGATGTAAAAAAAACCTCATTTTTTTGCTAAAAAAACGTAACTTTTTGTATTCTTTTCATTGCCAAAACCGTCAAAATGGTGTATTATATTTAGGCATCTGGGTGTAGCGCAGTTTGGTAGCGCACAAGACTGGGGGTCTTGGGGTCGCAGGTTCAAGTCCTGTCACCCAGACCAAGAATGAACCGTGATATTGATACAATGCGTATCACTATCACGGTTTATTTTTTATCTTCTAATGGTTTTTAGCAAGATTTTGCCATATTTTGGACTTTGGATGATGGAATTTCAGCAGTGCTTTTAGCGCTAAGACACCAATGTGAAAATTAAGTAGTTTTATATCAGATTAATGAGTTAATACAGACAATAAAATTTAGACAACTTTTGTTGTGAAATTATAAAATTATTGACTTTATTATAGAAATATTGTTATAATGTAAAAAGACGTGATAATAACCCAATTAGATGATGTGTTTACCTCAAGACTTTTATCTTTTAGTATCTTAACCAAGATATCATAGTCGAAAAAGGAGGCTTGCAGTATGAAAAAAATTGTAAAATTGTTGGTTGTTGGAATAATGTTTGTTTCACTGTTGTCTTTTGCAGGGTGTGCAAACGCAGATAGTACAAAGTTAGAAACAGTAAGAGTTGTCGATATGGTTGGGGATAAGGTTGTTGTTCCCAAAAATCCTCAAAAGGTTGCTTGTGTATCCAGAACAACTTTTGATTTGTTGATTGCCTATGGATTAGGCCATTGTATAGATGGTGCGTATGATGGAACATTAAATAACCCTTGGATATCGTTAATTTATCCTGATGCGAAAAAACATTACGCGTACGGCTATAATGATAGTTATGAGACTTTTGTTGCAAGAGATATTGACCTTGTTTTGGCACCGGAGCAATATATTGCGGAGGGGCTTAGAGAGCATGGGATTAACGCTATTACAGTGTCTTTGTACGGTAATCCGACATTTGACAATTATGTTACATACTTTTCAAATTTGGTTACACAGATTTGGGATGATATAGATGTGAAAGCAAAAGCTGAAGCATGGAACAAAAAGGTTGAAACTGCTATAGAGGAAATACAAACTGAGCTTAGCAGTCATTATGTTGAAAAAAAGGTGTTATTCTATGTGCGTGGCGATAAAGATAATGGTGTTGGTTATACCGATACGGAAGGATCTTTCACAGAGTATGCGTATAGAATTTTAGGGTTTGACTATGTCGGGACGACTTTAGAAACAAATAAGCCATCGCAAGAAGAGGTAATTGCGGCAAATCCTGATGTGTTTGTATGTGGGGGTATTTATCAGAATATTAACATTGAAAAATTACATCAAGAGCCTTATTCAAATTTAGATGCGGTAAAAAATAATCAGATTTTCAATATACCTATTGGATTAACTGCATTTGAACAGTTGTCTGCCATGACGCCGATATTCTTCTATGATCAGGCAAATAAGATTTATCCTGAGTATTTTAATTACGATATTCCTACGATGGTTAAAGATACTATCAAAGAATATTTCGGAACGGAATTAACTGATGCGCAAGTTTCGTATATGTTGCAGGGGCTGGATGCTGAAGGAAACTCGTTGGTAATATGAAGAATAAAAAGACATTAATATTCTTTGCAACTTCCTTGCTGCTGTTTATAATAGTGTTTTTTTTAGCGTTGATGGTTGGACGATACAATATAACTTTTAGCAACTTTTTCAAAGCACTATTTACAGATGATACAAATGTTCAAACAGATAGAAGTGTTATTTTTACTCTGCGGTTGCCTAGGACGATAGTAGCAGCGTTAACAGGCATAGCTCTTAGTTTATCAGGCTTGTTATATCAGGAAACTTTTCAAAACAAACTAACGTCACCAGATTTGCTGGGTGTCAGCAATGGAGCGGGAGTAGGAGCTGCTTTAGCTATTGTCATCGGGTTGTCGACTGCTTTAATTAGTGTTTTGGCGTTTGTTGTCGGAGTGCTAACCGTTGTGGCAACCGTGGTAATTGCGAAGTTTTTTAGAAATGGTTCATCTACTATATTATTGTTATCAGGTATAATCGTTGGCGGATTAATGTCCTCATTCCTATCTTTGATAAAATACTTTGCGGGTAACGAGGTTAAACTTGCTAGTATAACATATTGGCTTATGGGTTCATTTGCAAATGCAAAAATGGAAACTGTCTATATCCTGCTACCTATAGTCGCTGTGTCCACAATATTTTTATTGTCAATCAGTTGGAGAATTAATATCGTGGCGCTTGGACGAGAAGAGGCGCAAACAAAAGGTTTAAATTATACATTTTACAGATATCTGATAATAGGAATTGCTACACTACTTACAGCTAGTACAGTTGCTTTCAGTGGAACAATATCTTGGATAGGGCTAGTAATTCCTCATATTGTAAGGTTAATTGTGGGGAGAAATACACGAAAAACCATCCCGTTGTGTGTAACGTTTGGTGGGTTGTTTATGGTGGTAGTAGATATTCTTTCCAGAACATTTACTTCTGAGGAAATACCGCTTAGTGCTGTGACGGGTTTGTTTGGTACAATAATTTTTGTGATAATACTTTTTGTAAAAAGAGGTTATTATCATGAGCATTGACATTAAAAATTTATCTTTTTCGTATGGTAAAAAGTTTCAACCGGTTTTGCGAGATGTTAACCTTAGCATAAGCGATAATACTATAACTGTAATACTGGGGTTAAACGGATGTGGTAAGACAACCCTAATCAAAGCAGTTGCTGGCTTGTTTAAAAATATTGAAGGTATAATATCCTATAATAACATTTCACTATCTACTTTATCAATACATGAGCGCAGTAAACTAATAGCCTATGTGCCACAGAAAATAAATAGCGTTGATGACGTAAAAGTTGAAGATTATTTAACCTATGGCATGGTCAATTCTTTAAAGTTCTATCAGGCTCCTTCTCAATCAGAAAAACAAAAAACTATTGAGATGGCAAGAAAATTTAAAATCGAACATCTTCTTCCTAAAAATATAGGTGAGCTAAGCGGTGGTGAAAGACAGGTTGTTAGTTTAAGTTCTGCCTTGTTACAGAACACAAAAATAATATTGTTGGATGAGCCCACATCTGCGTTAGATTTAAAAAATCAAAGCCTCGTTTTATCAAGACTAAAAGAGATAAGTAAGTTGGAGAATAAAACGGTTATACTGTCAACGCATAATCCAAATCATGCGTTATTTCTTGAATGCAAAGTTGCCTTGATTAATAATGGAAGGATTTTGAAATATGGCCCGGCTGATACGATAATAAATGTTGAAAATTTAAAGTGCATTTATGGGGATAATGTGTGTTTAAGCGAAAATTTGCCCTATAAAGAAATATCTTTTGTATAAGTGCTACTTATTGAATTTTATATTCATAATATTTTCATTTTATAAACTTGTATTTTGTGGATATTTTGAACTCATTGCAACTAATTTGCACATGTTTTGAAAGGGTATTAAAATAACCCGTTGTTTACAGTAAAGACACGGCAACCGAGTAAATCTCGGTTGCCGTGTCTTTTTTGTCGTGTTTTAATTTGTCGCTTCTGGCGGTAACGCTTTTACGTCACGCAAACGAAAATGCTTGTATGGCAGGCAAATGTCAGGCGGCGTCAATATCGCCGGTCAACCGCTCCTCAAACAATACCATATGCCCTCCGAAAAGTTTGACTTGGTAAATTACGGAACGTACTTGTAAATTTGCTTAAGTGTTTAAAACTGTGTGTATATCCATTGCATATAAATTATTCGTACATGCATATTTTCAGACGTCCGTAACGGTCTTATATCGGCAATATTATTTGTTACCGTTGCATTCAGCAACGTTAAAATTACAGGATTGACTTTTGTGTATATTTTATATATAATTAAAAAAGAACGGTACTCTGTTCTAAATTCGCAATTGTTGTAAGGAGGGACATCATGACGTTTGCAAGACAATTTTTCATACACATAGGGAACGTTATAACGGGTGACGGCAAAAAACGCATTCTGTACTCGATAGTCAATATAATTTTCATGGCGCTGGCTGTACTGGCGACGTGGGGCGTAATGAAATCATGGGACATAATGTTTTCGCAAACTTTTATAGGCGGTTTGATTTTGTTGATAATATGTATTGTCTTCGCTCTTGCCAGCATCGTAAACGGAGTAATAGGACAGATTGTGCTTATAGTTTGCGCGCTTATATCGTTGGGGGACAAAGAACAGCGTGCGCCGTGTGCAGTTGCTCTGGTGATTGCACTGCTGTCCGTTGCCGCGCTCGTCGTCACGGTAATACTTATTGTTTGACTTTCTTTTACCATTAATCGCAAACAGATATTTACATCGCACAAATATTGCGGTAAAATATGCTGTATAAGACCGTGAGCCGTAAAAGGTAAAAGGAGATTGAATATGTGTGACACAATGCTCATAAAGCGTGACGGCAAAATGTTTTTCGGCAAAAACAGCGACAGATCTCCCAACGAAGCGCACCTGATGTTGCGTGTGCCCGCTAAAGACTACAAACAGGGAGAAATGGTAAGGACAACCTACATACAGATACCGCAAGCGCAGCACACTTACTCCTGCGTACTGCTCAAACCGCACTGGATATGGGGAGCGGAAATGGGCTGGAACGAATACGGGCTCAATATAGGCAACGAAGCGGTGTTTACAAAAGTAAAAAGGGAATCTTCCAACGGACTTATAGGAATGGATCTTTTAAGACTTGCGCTTGAAAGATGTCGTACGGCGCAGGAAGCGACAGATCTTATAGTCAGTCTCATAAAAACTTACGGCCAGGGCGGAAACTGCGGATTTGACAAAAAATTCTACTACGACAACGCCTTTCTGATTGCGGACGGCAAGGATGCGTTTATTCTGGAAAGCGCTGGTCGCAACACAGCGGTAAAGAAAGCGGACGACATAACCGCCATTTCCAACTGTCTGAGTATACGAAAGGATTACTCGGGGAACGAGCAATCGGAAACGGATTTTAAAAGGAAGTACCAAAACAACCTGTTTACCAAAGTGGCGGGTGCGGAACGGCGCAAAGAAACCTCTTTAAAGATACTGTCGCAAAATGGCACCCCCGTCGGTTTGCTGCTGATGCAGGCACTGCGCAGTCACGCAGACACTAACGTTACCCCCTGCACTGCTTCCACTTCCAGCGTGTGCATGCACGCCGGCAATATGTTCGGAGATCACACAACAGGCAGTTACTGCGGCGAAATAAACAAAGTCTACTTCGTTACGGGCAGTTCGATGCCCTGTCTGTCCATTTACAAACCGCTGTCGGTGCGTGCGTCCGTTCTTCCCACAGACGAACATCAGGCATTGAAGTACTGGGTACAACGCGAATTGATAAACAGACATCTGATGAGCGGAAACATTGACAAAGACGATTATTTACGGCGTGCAAGCGCACTTCAACGGCAATTTACCGATATGGCGGCGCAATGCAAAACGCAGCAAGAACTGGAAAACGTTTCCGAACAGTGTTTCCTTACGGAACAGCAATTTGTGGACGACCTGCTAAAAAGCGTGCGTTTTTTGCCACTTAAAATAAAGGGCAACTTCTATTTTACCCGTTACTGGGCTAAAAAGAACGAAAAATTCAAAGCCCTCTACCATACCGAAATGCTTTGACGTTTGACGGTGCACTCTTAAAAAGTTTGTTAATTAACCGCAAAAGGGCATCAGACCTCAATTTCCCCGAGATGCGCATTACAGCAAAGGCTCGTCACCCCTGTGTATTTCAATTAATAAATTTCAATTTGTTTTCCCCGACTTTTACCGAATTTTTCTGTACGTCAGGGAAAATTGCTGTCAGTCGGCATAAGTATCACGCAACGCCCGTAAGGCGCTCGCTCCGCAAAACGAAAGATTTTGTACTTGCCCGACGGGCATTGCTCTTGACACATTGACGACAGACGTTTATAATTGTTAATTACACTGTTTATATAATTTTTAAACATACGGTTAAAACAACTGACCGTAACACGGAGCAATATATGACTACTAAAAAAATCACCACGGCAATCTGTCTTATACTGGCATTGTGCATTTTCAGCGGATGTTCATTTTTTTCCCCAGAAAAAGACAACGCCATCATTTCAAAGGGGAGCGTAAACATCATTCCCGAAAGTTGTACCGTCAACGTAGGCGAAACATTGCCGTTGGAATACGAAGTTTCTCCGTCACTGGCAGACGATCTTGTCTGGTCGGTGGTCGGAGGCGACTATGTCACCGTTTCGCAGACAGGCGTAATTTCCGCCGTAAAAGCGGGAATGTGTATGGTCGTCGCCAAAGCGCAGGATTACAGCGACACCGTAACCGTCAACGTTGTGGAAGACAACAACTATCTTAAATTTGTTCAGTCCAACAAAGTAATGACGGTTGGCACTACGTACAAACTGGAATACACTGCGACAGAGGGAGTTCCGGACAAAATGCAATGGTGCGCGTCTAACGGCAACGTCACCGTTACTCAGGAAGGAATAGTAACGGCAGTAAGCGCAGGACAGTGCGTCGTTACCGTCACGGCTGGAAAGTACAGCGCAAGCATAGAAATTGTAGTTACCGAAAACACCGAATCGGAACAGTCCATTGAACTTGTAATAGAAGAGGACAAACTGTTCAAAGGAGACCGTCTGCAAATGGATGCACAGTTTGTTTCCGAAAACGTTGACAATGCAAACGTAAGTGCTTTCGAATACGAAATCGTGTCGGGTGAAAACAACGCAACGGTAACGAAGGATATTCTTACGGGAACGCAGACCGGTACCGTAACGGTACGCGCGACATACGGAAATTATTTCAGCAACGAGGTGGAAATCGAAATACTGGATCCAGATGCTGTTACGGATCCTTATGCAAGCGTGTCGGAATACGAATTTTATCTCAACTACACTCCCGCCGACAGCAGCGTGGACGCTTATTTCCGTTCGCAGCACGGGTTTATGTCGGGAGATATTGCCCAACAGGATCAGGAACCTACCGTTTCCTCTTCACGTCCCGAGTCGGACGGTCTGTACGTACGCAATACCGCCAGTCTTTATTCTGAATACGGTACAACGTACTATATTTTTGACACCCAAGGAAACATCGTCAACGCCGTATATAAAGGAGGAGCCTATGTCACGCTGGAAGAAGTTGCGGCTTACCTGTTTGCATTCGGAGATATACCTGCAAACTACACCGAAAGCAAGTACACAAGCCCCTCTACAAGTGTGTGGGGCGAGTACCTGAGACTCAATCACACCTACTTCAGCGGAGACACGGACAAATATCCCTACGAACCGATTTTGCCCGACATCAGCGGTTGCGGCGGAGACCTCGATTACTACGAACTGGACATAGGTACCACGGGTACAGACTGCGACCCAGCCTATCCCGCGAAAATATACAATGACGGCAAATCCATTACACGCGGAGCGGCACGCATAGTTTATACGAGATACGACGCAAACAACAGCGAAATAGACGACATAAACGAAAAATATCTGTTCTACACCTACAATCACTACAACGATTTTCAGGAATATCTGAACTACGAAGGCGGATGGGGAGAAATGTTCGGAAACATTACGGGGGGGAGGAACTATTTCCAGCAAGGTGGATTACAACCCCACACCGTACGTTCCCACTGCCCGCCAGGACTTCTTTTACTACGGTCTGTAACGTAAATTAACGATATATGACTAAATTTGCCTCAAAAAAGTAAAACATTTGTTTTCGCTTTGTAACGATCCGAAGACAAAACACGGTATACGACGTAATCGGAAATACATTGCAAACGGCGCAGAGTAGTCGAGTACTCTGCGCCGTTTTTATTTGTGAATTTATTTGTAAAATTGTGCGCTTACAGGTTTGTAATTGCCCTGTTTATGGGTGTTTGCGTTCCGTGCGAAACGCCCGAATGTCAACAAACAGTATGTCCGGACGAATTTTAACAAATTAATTTACTATACACTATACCCCTTTGTCTGACCTTCTTTACACGACGCAAAAACGCACCCGAAGGTGTTTAACGGGCGCATCTGCCCTTTTTCAGAAAAGAAACTGTTGCTGCTTTTCAATATAAAAATTCGTCGGACTCAAGCGGAGAAACGACTGACGGCGCTCTAAATTTTTTCGAACAACAGATTTATTTTTTACAAATGGGAAATGCCACCACGGATAACGGCTGTCCGACTGTAGAATTTGTCTGTACGGTTAACCTTCAAATAAAGTATATATTACTTAACATGACAATACCCCGCAAACAAGTGTTTGCGGGGTATTCATATAAAAGTATATGCCCGTTAAAATGGTTAATTACACTTCCGCTTTCCACAATCCGTGCAGATTGCAGTAAGCGTAAACCGCTTCGGCATTGTCGTCGTCGCACAACTTAAAACACGCGAAGGGTTTTTGCCCTGCCTTCAATGTCTTCAACTGGCAACCTTGCTCCGTCTGTAAAGCAATCCACTGTATAAAGTGTTCTTCCGCCATCGGGTGTTCCGCCGAACCGACATTGACCTTAACTTCGCCGCCTTCCGCCGTGCACACGGGAATGTGTTTTTCCGCAGACGCTTCCACCGTACCTGCAACAAGTTCCGTCATTTTCTGTCCGCAACAGAATACGGGGACGCCTGTGTCCTTGACCATTGCGATAATATTTCCGCAATGCTCGCACCTGAAAAATCTCAATTGCATATTATCCTCCTTGACTGTACCTTTGTTTTTTAAAGGGTACAGCACTAAATTCATTCAGAAGTCAGTATTTCCTTTCCGTGCTTCTTCTATAACTTTACGGTAAGGTGCTATGATAAAATTGTCCATTTTGCCCTTCAGTTTTTTCTGCACTGACGGCATTGCCATAAGAGAACCGGCAAGTTTCATCTTGAATATAAACGCCCTGCGTTTCTGCGGAAAATCGTAAATGCCGTTTTTCTTGTAAAACTTGTGGTATGCCTTCATTATTCCCTGCATCAGGTAAATGAGATCGCGAAATATCTTCATTCCTCCCACACCGTAGAAATTGGCGGTGCGACTGAGTTTGTTGTTTATGGCAAACGCCAGATTGTCGGCAATGGCTTTCAACCGAGCAGAAGTATTTTCCTCATCGGTCGCCACACCGCACAGATAGTTTCCGCCAACTTCGCTGCGTGCTTCGACAATTGTTCTTAAATTGTCTTCGTAGCGGTAGTTTCCGCTGATTATATACGCCATGGGAGTACCGTGAGTAACCGTTCTGTGCCCGTTGCAGAACTGCCTGTCGTCATAACACTTGAACACCGAACCCGTATAGTGATCGGAAATTGTAAAAGCGTAAACTATAGCGTCCGCTTTCTGAATCTCGTTGCGCAGAAACTCGTCAAATCCGTCTTTATATACGCACTTACCCGTTACGGCGCATCCGAAACATCCAAGGCATCCTCCCGAAAAGGCAGAGTCGCACAAATTGATGACTCTGCTGTTAAAGGGCAACGCACGGCGGAAATCTTCAATCATATTGTTGAGATTTATGTCGTCTTTAACGCAATTGGTAACTATTACAACGTCCTTAAAACTGTTTTTGGAAACATCTTCAAGCACGGGCAGGTAAGTTTTCTTTTCCTCAACGGGAGGCAGCAGAGGCGTACATTCGAACAGTTTGTGTTCGTGACTGAATATCAACTGTTTAAAAACATTTCCGCCTGTTCACGTCCCTCTTCCGACAGCAGATCTTACATATCGGCGGAAAGTCCTTTTACCACGTTCATTCCCATGTCGAAACAGTTTTCCTCTATATACCTGTGTGCGGTGACGTCGTAAAAGTGTTTGGAAGTGGTTATCTGCGACGCGGTTTTACCACTGAGATCCACTCCGTCCGCCTTTATCAGTTCTATGAGTCTGTGCATCTGGTAGGGCGCGATAAAAGTATATACGGGGTAGCAAAAAAGTATAAGTTGTGCCTTCTGCAATTCCTCGCGGACGGGAGAAAAATCCTTTTCGTAACTCTTTATACGTTGTCCGACGTCTAAAATGGAAAATGTATGTTCGGGATTTTTCGCCTGTAAATACAATGCGGTCTGCAATGTAGTACTGTTGGAACCTTAGGGACTGCCGTTTAATACAAGAATATTCATAAAACTACCTTTTACCTATACCTATTTTAAAATTACGGTTGTACAGATGCGACAGCACCGCGACAGAACAATACATTTCTGCCGTCGAGCAACCGTAAAACCGCAATGTCCGTTACAGTTCGTCGTCGCAAATTATCTTTATACCGTTGTCCGACAGCAGTTGAGCGGTAACGCCGTTGCCGTCTGTCAGCCTTTCGCTGAAAGTTCCGTCGTATATTTTGCCGTAACCGCAGGATGGACTTTTACTTTTCAGTACCGCAAAAGCGACATTGTTGCGCTTTGCAAGATCCAACGCGACTTCGGCGCCTTTTTTATACTGTTGTGTAATGTCGATGCCCTCTTTGGTAAGCACCTTTCCACTCACTATTTCGCCGGCAGGTCTCGGAGTGGGCAGTCCTCCGTCACACTCGGGACATATTCCAACGAATTCGTACCCCTGCTCCGCCAAACGCAACACCTTGTCGTTACGGCAGTTGTCACCTTTATATCTGCAATCGTATCCCAACAGACACTTACTTACCAATATCTTCATTGTGACCTCCTTAAAACATTGTACACCAACAAAAAAGAAAAATCAACAATTGTCAAAATATCTGCCTTTAAATGTTTGACATCCCCCTTTTGCTGTGTTAGAATACCCCAAGAAATCTTTAAAGACGATACAGAGATATCGGCAAGACTTCCAGTTGAATATCGGATAGCCACAGTTTGCCTTGTTGTATGTTTCTGTACGTACACAAGGTTTTTTTTTGCAAAATTCAGGGAGGTAACAACATGAAACTCATCTACGGCATTTCCGATAATCCCGGATTAAGAAAAACGCTTATTTTCGCTTTTCAGCAAATGATCTCCATCATGGCGGCAACGCTGCTTGTGCCCATGATAATTACAGCCGAAGGTCTGACAATGGACCCGTCGGCGGCACTGTTCGGCGCAGGCGCAGGCACTTTGGTGTACATCTTCTGCACCAAGAGAAAAAGCCCCGTGTTCTTGGGAAGTTCGTTCACCTTCCTTGGAGCGATGACCGCGGCGGCACAACAAAACTACGGCTACTGGGGACTGATAATCGGTGTTGTGTTTGCAGGTGCTGTTTACATAATAATTTCCGTAATTACCAAATTCATAGGCTCGGGCTGGGTTAACAAACTGCTTCCCGCAGTCGTCATAGGACCTGTAGTAACCATCATCGGTCTGGGACTTTCTCCAACCGCTACCCAATGGATGATGTACAACGGCGGAGACGAAACGACTTACGGCCTTATTTCCATAGTGTGCGGATTGATTACCTTCTTTACAATAGTGCTTACTTCCACCAAAGGAAGCAAAACATTTAAACTCATACCCTTTATAGTGGGTATAGGCGCGGGATACGTGTTTACCCTTATTCTTACCGGTATAGGTTACGCAGCAAACGTCGACGCGCTCAAACTCGTAGATTTTAAACCCTTTACGGACGCATTCGGAACGATAACATTTGCAAGTTTTCTGCGTCTGCCCGACTTTACGTTCCTCAAGGCAATTGAAACCAACGGAACATATCCCCTTGACGGTGCGGCAATAGGCAATCTCGCACTGCTGTTTGCCCCTATAGGCGTCGTGGAACTTGCTCAGCACATTGCAGACCACAAAAACCTTGGCACAATAGTTGAAAAAGACCTTATAAAGGATCCCGGACTTTCCAGAACGCTTATGGGTGACGGTCTCGGTTCTATAGTAGGCGCATTCTTCGGCGGTTGCGCCAACACCACCTACGGCGAATCGATAGGCTGTGTGGCTATCACCAAAAACGCTTCGGTAATATCCATTATGACGGCGGCATTGGGATGTATCGTGCTGGCATTCTTCACTCCCTTCGTTGCGGTCATCAACACTATTCCCAAATGCGTAATGGGCGGAGCCTGCATCGCAATGTACGGTTTTATAGCGGTAAGCGGTTTGCAGATGCTCAAAAAAGTCGACCTGGGCGACAACAGAAACCTGTTCGTCGTGGCGTCGATACTCGTTTGCGGTATCGGAGGTCTGACATTCAACTTCGGTAAAAACGGTATCTCCGGAGGCGCGGCATTCAGCATTACGTCCGTTGCCGCGGCACTGATAGTAGGTCTTATAACCAATCTCATCGTAGGCAAACGTCCGGCGGAAGAAGAATCGGGAATGGTAATTGTTGAAGAGTACCCCGATTCGGCGGAAAATTCCGAACCCGAAAAAACAGAAACAAAATAACATTGAAGTAAAAAAGCACACTGCTGACACAGTGTGCTTTTTTGATACTTGAAAATTTTATATCCGAAACCCGATTCTTTAAGCCGACAAAACAGTGTAAAACGTATGTACGTTGCATGTTTTTACGACAAAATCCGTTGGCGCGCAACGGTTAAAATACAGCATCGCCTTGCCCGCGAAAGAGTGATTGCCCTTACTCCTTTTCGTAAATGGATACGCCCGTTTCGCCGTCCAGCGGTCCAACACTGACCACCACTTCTTCACGCATGGACGTAGGCACGTTTTTACCCACGAAGTCCGCCTTGACGGGCAATTCGCGGTGTCCTCTGTCCACCAGCACTGCCAACTTGATGCTGGAAGCCCTTCCGGCGTCCAGAATGGCCTCTATAGCCGCTCTTGTCGTCCGCCCCGTAAACAATACGTCGTCAACAAGAATTACGTCCTTGCCCTCGATGTCGCCTTTAAACTTAGCACCCTCGCGCTTGTCGTGATCAACGTCGTCACGGTAGTAACTTACATCCAACTGATACATAGGCACTTCTACACCCGTGGAATTGGCGATGTTTTTGCGTATCACTTTAGCAATGGGGATACCTCTTGTCTTTATTCCGACCAACACGGCATTGGAAAGATCCGGCTGATGTTCGATTATTTCGAAAGATATGCGCGTCAATGCCCTTCTTATTGCCTGTTCGTCCATAATTTTAGCCTTGAAATGCATTATGTCACACTCCGTTAAATACAGTGACATTATTTTAACATAACGACAAAGCCGTGTCAATGAGTCGGTAAAAAACTTGTCTTTTACGGCTGTTTATAGTATAATAATCAAAACTAAAAAAGGGGAAACCGTCACATGGAAAACTACATGAAAAACGTCAAGATATTCAATCATCCGCTGATAGCACACAAGATAACTAAACTGTGCGACGTCACAACGGGAACAAAAGAATTCAGAGAAATAGTCAGCGAAGTGGCAATGCTCATGGGCTACGAAGCGTTCAGAGATCTTGCCACCACAAATGTGGAAATACAGGCACCGCTTTCAAAATTTATGTCTCCGGTAATCACCGACGAAGTGACGATAGTCCCCATATTGCGTGCCGGACTGGGAATGGTAGACGGGCTTGTTGCACTGTTTCCCAAGGCTCGTATCGGTCACATAGGGTTGTACCGCGATGAAAAAACACTGCAACCGCACGAATACTACTGCAAACTGCCCAAAGAGGCGCCCGAAAGTCAGGTAATAGTTGTAGATCCCGCATTGGCTACCGGCGGAAGCGCGGCGGCCGCTATAGATTTCATTAAACAACGCGGATGCAAACAGATAAAACTTCTGTCGCTTATCGCGGCGCCCGAAGGCATAAAGCGCGTTGCCGAAAGACATCCCGACGTAAAAATATACGTTGCTCATTACGCCGACGCACCGCTCAACGAAAAAGGCTACATAGTAACCGCATTCGGAGACGCGGGAGACAGAATTTTCGGCACGAAGTAATACCTGCCTTCTGTCAATGCGCCGTAAATGTGCGTTTACAATCGACCGTACTCTCAGCAAGTTTTCGTATAAAACAGCAACAACATTTTTATACGCTTGACGGCAAACGCCCCCGGAATTTGCGCCGGGGGCGTTGTTTTGTGCTTTTTTCAACGGCAATACAATGCAATGATAATTACCGACAATGCAAATATCCGTACAGCGAAAGGGCGAACCGCTTGAAAGCGGTTCGCCTTTTTCAGAGGTATTCGACTATGTCGGCAGTGCCGACGGAAGCAAACTGAATAAAAAATTACATCACTGTTCGTCGTAAGTACGCGCGATGGCGTAAAACAACGTAGACATTTTGTTGAGATATTCGAATATATAGCCGCTGCCGCCGTATTTTTCGTACACTTTGGCATAGGCAAGTTCGGCACGGCGGGTAACGGTACGCACAATGTGTACACGCGAACCCATAAGAGTTGTACCGGGGACGACAAAGCCCTTGAAGGGTCCCGCGATTTTTTCGTACTTGTCCACAAGTTCAAGCAGTTCGTCCAGATGACGCTGTCCTATATGACCGAAACCGCCCGCCACTTCCGCCATCATCACAGACAGCAGATTGACGATTTTTTTGAGTTCCATCTGCAATTTTACGTCCTCGATGTAATGGCTGAGGTGCATTATATTTGCAGACAGTTCGTCGGTAGCCCCGAAAAATTCGATACGCACATCCGTCTTGGTAGTTTTGTCACCTATTACATCTGTGATCAATGGTTGTTCTTTAAGCATTTGTTCCTCCGAAAGTAATTGTAAAAGTGCTTCCCTGACCGAATACGCTTGTGACGTTTATCTCGGCGTTGTGAAGTTGACATATTTTCTGTACTATGGTAAGTCCGAGACCGGTACCGCCCGTTTCCCTGCTGCGACTGGTGTCCACCCTGTAAAACCTGTCAAACAGATTGTCAAGGTGACGGGCTTCGATGCCCATACCCGTGTCGCTGACGGAAATAAACGGTTTGCCCTCTTTATACCCCGTTTCTATTAAAACTGTACCGTTTTCCTTGTTGTACTTTATGGCGTTTTCCACAAGGTTGGAAAGCATATGCTCCAATAATGCCGAACTTCCCTTTACGGTACAGTGTCCCGCTACGTCCAACAATTTTACGTGATGTTTGGATGCTTTTCGCTGCCAGTTGTCCAGAACCGCACTTGCCAGTTCGGCAAGATCTACCTGTTCGTCCGACGGTACCGAATTGTTGTTGTATTCCAGTTTGGAAAGGTACAGCAACTCTTCTATAGTGTTTTTCATGTGAACGGATTCTTTGTGAATGTTGGAAATGTACTGTTGTACGTCATCGGGATTTTTTACAAGACCGCTGAGCAACAGTTCGCTGAATCCGCTGATGGAAGTAATGGGGGTTTTAAGTTCGTGGGAAACGTTTGAAACGAAATCCGCCTTGATGCGTTCTTCCCTTCTGGAAACGGTCACGTCGGTAAGCACTACCGCTATAAGGTCTTCGCTGTCCACTTCGTATATTTGTGTAAAGCGATTCATTCCCACAAGATAAATTTTGTCCGTACGTTTGTTGTAGAAATCGAACCGCACTTCCCCTTCACCGTCTATTGTCTGCTGTAACTTGGATATAAAGAAAGGATCGTTGATTATATCGCGGATGTTACTGCCTGTCTGAGGCTGAATGTTCAGGGCTTCACAAGCGTACTTGTTGGCGGAATATACCGTTCCGCTGATACCCAGTATGACGATACCTTCGTAAATGTTGTTTATTATAAAGTTTATTTTGTCTCTTTCCGAACTGATGCTCTGAATATACTGATAAACGCTGTTGTTTACCGCGTTTACCTCGCAAAAAGCCCGTCTGACTTCCTCGTAGCGGTGATCCGTCTTCATTTCGTGATATTCGCCCTGACTGATGGTACGCATATTGTTGGTAATCTCGTCGAAAGCGTTTGTTATGGTGCGAATCGTCTTTCCTGTAAAGGAAATACTGACTATAAGCACCGCTATAAGTACCACTCCGAGGAAAAACACACTCTGAAAAATAAAGTCGGTGTTGTCCACAATGGCAATGGACGTTCGCATTATAATGTCTTCGTTGAGTTGTTCGATGTAGTATATCTTGCCCTGCGAAATGTAGGTGCGGTCGGTCTGGTCAATATACCCTGCCCGTTTCAGCTCGTCTTCCGTCAGCGAACTGTAAACGCCTTCGCCTATACCGTCGCTGGTGCTGTCGATCATTATATAACCGTGACTGTTGGCAACGGATATCTGAAACCATGTCTGATTTTCCGTAAACTTGTTGACAACGTCGCTTACTTCGCTTTCAGACACCGTGTTGTCAATTTCGTTTGCCAAAATCCGAGACAGATAAACAAGTTCGGTAGTGACGTTCTTCTGATTGACGAAATTGGTGGTATAAAGAGAAAGGAAGAAAAATACCAACAAACTCAAAGCGATGATAATCACATTGCGCCTTACAAGTTCCTGATACATACACCGTTACTCCTCGTCGTAAATAACGTATCCTACCGCACGGATTGTGACGATGTACTGTTCGTCGGTAATGGCGGCAAGTTTTTCCCTGATTGTCTTGATGTGCATATCGAGAGTACGGGTAGCCACATCGCTGTCAAATCCCCAGATCTCTTTAAGCAAAGTGCTGCGCGACATCACCTTGGAATGATTTTGCACAAGTAACGAAAGCAATTCGAATTCCTTGATTGTAAGAGCAACGGGTTTTCCGTTTAAAGTACATATGAATTTTTTGCGGTCTACTACAAGATTTCTTACCTTGAATACGTCCTTTTCCTGCACCGTTTCCTTTCCTTTGCGCAGGTTTGACTTTATACGCGAAATAAATTCCAACACTCTGAAAGGCTTACTGATATAATCGGACGCACCGTTGTCAAGCCCTTTTACGACGTCCAGTTCGTCTGACAGTGCGGAAAGAATGACAATGGGAACCTTGGCATAGTTTTCGTTGCCTTTCATATAGGTGATCACATCGTATCCCGACATATTGGGCAACATCAGATCCAGTATCAACAGGTCGGGAACAGTTGTTTTCAACGTTTCTATAAATGCCAAAGGTTCGCGGAATCCCACTGCTTTGTAACCGTTCAATTCCAACGTCGCCTTTATAAGCGAGTGAATTGTGGTATCATCTTCCACAAAGAATATAGTTTCGTTCATTTTTGTTCACCTCTATGCTGTTTTTTCTTGCGTGTATGCAGTAAAAAGTCATTATGCCGGCAAAAATTACCAAAGTTACATACGGAATGGTCAGGTTGTAAGTCACGCTGTAATATGTCTTGCCTTCACCTACGGGAGGCATTACGACGGGATCGTACTCTATACCGTATTCCAGCGCAATGCCCTTGATGTTGAGCAGATTTGCTACGGGAATACCGCTTGCGTGATAATATTCCAACAGACCGAAATCCTTGCTGAGCCCCACTCCCGGAATACTTGAACCCGTGACGTCTATATGTCCCGGTTTTACATACCCCGACTGCGAAAACGCCGACAATCCTGAACCCATACCAACAAGACTGCCTCCTACGTTGAGGAAAAATTTCATATTGGGCAAGTGTTTTTCAAACAAATCTATACGCATCCGGACGTTCTTGTGAAAATCTTTTTCCTCTATGAACTCGATACCGGAATTTTCTATACGTTGTAAAATATTTTCCTTGTCTTCATCGGCAAATTCCAAACCGACGTCGTCTGCTCCGCCGTAAGACATATACCTGATACGGTTAGTTAAAATACCCTGCGTAAACAGATATTCCGCCATGTCGAAAAAGGTAAAGTCGACGTTGTTGGCTCCGTAACTCGACGCCCCGACAGACGCCATTATACACACGTCGACGCCGAATGTCTGCGCAGCCGCCATCGCGCATATGTTAAGCGCAGGGAAGGATCCGGAAAACACCATTCCTACCTGATCGCCTTCTTTCAGTCCCGCTTCGGCAAACATATTGACTATAACTGCCGCCCAGTTGGGATTGAACGTGGTACGCTTGGCTTCCAGCACGCCCACTGTTGTGGTGATGGAAGTGTAACGATCTCCCAACATTCCCGTGTCCAGAATGTCTTCTTCACTGATGGGAATACCGTGATCTACTTTATACTGTCTGACAGCCTGCATCGCACGCTGAGCAAGCAAAGCCGCTTCCTTCATCGTGTCGTAGTAAGGACTGACGGTCTCTTTGGGCGACGTAAGCGTAAACGCCGTCGAAGCGCACATTATCAGCGCCCATATCACAAGTATCATTGTCTGAAAAGGTACTGTTTTTTTCATAACGATACACCCAATTGTCCGAGTACGAGAATGATTATCTCCAACAGACACACCACAATGGCAAGGGAAGGAACAGTACGCTTGATACCCTGTTTGTAAATATTATTTGCAATTATTCCGGCAATAGTATACCCTACTACGGAAATTGTCAGTCCCGAAAGGTCGTTGAAGAACAATCCGAGAATGAAATTTATGGCAAAATGCAAAGCAAGACTTACGATTATCAGCATGACGAAACGTCTTTTTCCGAAAATGATGAATCTTGCGGACAACAATTTGACTATATAATAAGCAAGAATCGCGATAGCCACCGTATAGAGCATACGAGTCCACTGACTGACGTATATCACCATGAGTCCGGGAACGATTATTCCCCCGGGAGAAATGTCCGTCAGTTCGTAAAAAACTATGCTGATGATAATGCCGAGAATAATTATTTCAGCCATTTGTTTCCACTCCGTTTGCCTTAAAAAACTCTGTTATTTTCATACCTTCGTCGGCTATATTTCCGCATCCGAATACACAGTGTTCCTGTTTCAGTTGAGAAATAGCCGTCAGTCTTTCGGCAAAAATGCCTTTTTTCTGCAATTGTTTTAAAACGTAAAGTTGATTCGAACCTGTAATAATGACCTTTTTAAAAGTCATCTGAGTAAGCATTTCTATGTGTTGGGCTATTCTGAACGGTCTGTCCGAACGAGCGTTCAGAAGAATGGTCATCTCTTCCGCCGGATGACGCACCGTCACCGACTTATATACCTCCAGGGTGGACTGCGGGTCGTTTACCGAAAATGCGTTGATAAAGACCGTGTCGTCCAACTTATAGAAGGACAGCGCACCCGGGTCGCGTATATATTTTTTCATTCCATTGAAAAAAGTCTGTTCGTCCAGATTGAGACAGCGGCACACCTGCAATGCGGTTGCAATATTTTCCGCCATTGTATCCATACAGTCTTCACCGGTATAGGGCTCGGCGATCACCACGCTGCTGCCGACCTTGTCCGCCACTTTGCGGAACACTTCGCCGTACTGCGCTTCGCCCAGCACCACCGTGCCGTCGGAAGGAACGGTATTTGCAAGCGAATAGGCTATGCTTTCGAGATCCGGTCCCATCTCGTCGAGGTGGTCTTCCCTGACATTGGTAATTACCGTAATGTCCGAATTGAGTATCTGATGCTCGCAGATGTACTGCAATTCGGGATTGACTGCCATGCACTCCACCACAAGATACTGTGCGCCCTGTTTGGTAGCCCAGCGCAAAACCTTCAACTGTTCGCGTATATTGGCGGGGCCCATACGCTGTATGACTCGGGGCGTTCCCGACACGTCTATAAATGTGGGCACAGTGCCCGTCGTCTTGCTTGCAACGGCGAAACCGCATTCCCTTATTCCTGCGTCAATCAGTCTTGTAACGGTACTTTTGCCTCTTGTGCCGTTGACGTGTATCACCTTGGTGAGTTTGTGCCTGAGTTTTTTGTGGTACAACTTTTCGGAGACGATGAATGTAAAGTATAAAACAGCGAAAACCGCTATCATTACAGCAACGTAATTTGTCATTTCACTTTCTCCGTCATACATTCTATCACTTCGACGATACTTGTTTCGAACTGGCAATAGGGCACATCCGCTTCGATAGCCCAGTCTGACAGAAACAGATCGTTGTTGCCCGCTGCCGTAAACAACGCCAATTGAGAATTTTTAAACAGCAACTCTATCAGGCTGTCGGAAGTGGAACCTCTGCGCGCCACGCCTCCTATATGCCAGGACACGATGGAAATTTCCCCGTTGTTAGCACGGCGGATAAATTCTTCCGCACGTTCCGTTTCCGACTGCTTGGTAAGTCCGCTTTCCGTAAGTGCCTTGAAACTGCATCCGACGGCAATAAACACCACCGAACCGCTTTCCACTTCCGAAGCGTACAGTTCGTTGTCCATAATGTAACTTATTTCGGGATAGTGGTCCAGATTGGCGGCAAGCGTTTCAATGTCCAACGCCTGCCCTATCGACGTAAGGTAAAGCCGTTTGCCGTACACCATTCCGTACGCCTCGTCGGGCAAAACGGACGAGGGCTGATAGGAGGGCGCAACAACATCCGGTTTACACGCCGAAAGAGTAAGAACCGCCATAAGAACCAACAATACAAACAATGTATTGAATTTATTTTTTGTATTTTTCCATTCCCTGTTCAAATAAGTCATTACCTGCACTGTCGTAAGTAACTATTGCATAGAAATCCTCGACTTCCAGACGGTGTATAGCCTCTGCTCCGAGGTCTTCGTATGTAACTACTTCGCATTTTTTTATAGTTTCGGAAATTGACGCCGCCGCTCCGCCTATTGCTGACAGATAAACTGCGCCGTATTGCTGTAAAAGTTGCTTGAACTGCTGACTGCGAGAGCCCTTGCCTATCATTACTTTAAGTCCCTGTTGCAACAACGGTTCGGCATAGGGATCCATACGGTAACTGGATGTGGGGCCGGCCGATCCTATTGCTCTGCCCGGTTTGGCGGGTGTAGGTCCGACGTAGTAAATAATACCATTGTTTAAGTCTACTGGCAACCGTTCTCCCCTCTTAAGCAACTCGCACAATCTTTTGTGTGCGGCGTCGCGTCCTGTATAAATCACACCGCTTATAAGCACCGTGTCCCCTGCGCGTAACTGTCTGATCTGCTGAGGATCCACCGGACTGCTGATTCTGATCATTGTTGAACCTCCTTACAGCTTGCAGGACTTGTGTCTTGCAGCATGACATTGAATATTGATTGCGACAGGCAAACTGGCGATATGACAGGGATAGGTGTTTACCTTGACGGCAAGACAGGTCTTTGTTCCGCCGAATCCCATGGGACCTACGCCCAGCCTGTTTATTTCTTCAAGCAATTCCTCTTCCAGTTTGCGCGCAAGCGGGTCGGGAGAACTGTCGTCTATTTCACGGAACAGCGCTTCCTTGGCAAGCATTGCGCTTTTTTCCAGATTGCCGCCTATACCCAATCCTACAATAATGGGGGGACAGGGTTTGCCTCCCGCATTGAACACTGTGTCCAGTACCAGTTTTTTGATTCCTTCCACTCCGTCGGCGGGAATAAGCATCTTGACAAGACTCATATTTTCGCTTCCGCCGCCCTTCGGGGCTACGTCAATACGGAATTCGTCGCCCGGAACCATTTTTATATGTACTATCGCAGGAGTATTGTCGCGCGTATTGACTCTGTCAAGAGGATGACGGACAACCGATTTGCGAAGATAACCTTCAGTGTAAGCCTGTCTTACGCCCTCGTTTACCGCTTCGTAAATGTCTCCGTGGAACACTACTTCCGAACCGATTGTCAGCATTACCACTGCCACGCCCGTGTCCTGACAAATGGGCAGATGTTTTTCGCGAGCCAACTTGTCGTTTTCAATAATCTTGTCTATTACCTGTTTGCCGAGAGGCGACTGCTCTTGTTCGGAAGCCTTTGCAAGAGCCTCCAATACGTTGTTCGGAATGTTTTCGCAGGCGTCTATAAACATACTTTTTATCTTCGCCGTAACTTCCGACAATTCAATTGTACGCATATTTTCCCTTCCTTTTCAGTCGATGTCGATGTGTTGAACGGGACTGTGTTCCGCCTTGAACCACTTCATTGTGGCATTTGCGTTTTCCACACTGCCCGTAGTATAAATTTCCACACTGCCCTTACCTGTTGCGGTGGTGAGCAGTTGCTGTTCTTCCAGTAATTTTTTGAGATATTCACCCGTGGGTTCTCCGCATGCCACGAAATTTTTGTCGCCCAGACACTTGCGCATAGAGTTTTCCAGCAAACTGAAATGTGTACAGCCGTGTATAAGAGTGTCAAACGTTCTGTCGGGCAATTGAAGAAATTTGTCGGCTACCACTTTGTCAGCCATGGGGTCGTCCAAGTCGTGACTTTCCACAAAATCCACAAATTCGCCGCAAGCCAGCGGAACGGGAGTGATGTTCTCTTTTTCCAGCAGTCTCTGATAAGTACCGCTGTTGATTGTTGCCTGTGTGGCAAGTACAGCCACCTTTTTGTTGCGTGTAAGAGATACCGCCCTGGCACACGTGGGATAAATAACGCTTACCACAGGTATGTCGGTAATAGCACGCGCTCTGTCGATGTGCAACGACGCCGTGTTGCAGGCAATCACTATTGCCTTGACGCCCTTTTCAATAAGACGTGCGGAAACTTTTTCCACACGGTCGCCTATTTGCTTTGCCGTCTTGGTGCCGTAAGGACAGTGTCCCTGATCGGCAATATAGCAAAAGTCTTCGTTGGGGAACAGTTTTATAAGTTGTTCGAGTACCGTCAGCCCGCCTATTCCCGAATCGAATACGCCGATGGCACTGTTTTTGTTTTGATGCATTGTTTTACGCCTTTTATTACTTAGTTAATGAATTTATAGGCAATTACGGAGTGCGGAAAAAGCACTCCGTATTTACCTTGTTCGTGATGGGCGGACGGCTGTCCGCCCATGCCTTTTGTTTTGATTACGCAGCCGTCAGAGGTGTGACGGAAATTGCGTCCGCGTTGACGAAAGCCAACTGGTAGTAAGAACCCGTTACGGCAGTAAGCACGCAGTACATTGTACCGGTATAGCCGTACTTGTTTGCGGGATTGGTTTCGCCGGGACCGACGAACGCGCCGGGAAGTCCGAATATTTCAGACCACCATTCCGCTCCTGCATTGTAGCTGTTACCAACTGCCTTGAACGAAAATACACGACCGTTGTATTCAACATCACCGGGCTCGATACCTGCCATGTTCTTGTAGTGGAACTTGAAGTTCACCCTAGCGATATCGGAACTGGAACCGCCGAAGAAGAAGGGGTTTTCGGCGTCAGCCGTCATCTTGATAAGCACGCCTGCCTTGGGAGCAGCGGCAAACGCTTCGAGGTCTGCGTCGCTTGCGATGGAAATCTGCTCTGCGCCCCATGTTACCGTGTTACCCGATGTTCCCACCGTAACGGTGCTTGTTTCGGCAAAGTCAAACGACACTTCGGAAGATGTGTTTGTCAAAGCGACGTTTTTAAACGTCAACTCGTCTCCCAATGCTACTGTATGACCGTCAATGACAAACTGACCGTCTGCGTAGTATTCGGGGAAATCTTCAACCATCAGGATGTTTGCTCCGTCGGACAAAATCAATCCCTTGACGTCTCCGCCCGTGCCCGTTTCAGCCGTAAAACCTGCGACTATACCGGTGAAACTGATTGTCGCGCCGTCAGGCTGAGCAACTGCTTCGGACACTGTAAGGGGTGCCGCTTCCACTGCAGGTAATACCGTAACGATTTTAGAAGCCTCTTTTACCGTGCCTTTGTAAGTGAAAGTAGCGGTAAACGTCACGCCGGTATTTTCGGTAACTGCCTTGATAGCGCCTGTCGTAAGGTCGATTACGTCAGCGGGTTGCGCTTTCCATGTGATTGCCGTTGTGTGGTATGTTTCGGAAACAAGTTTCGTAAGATCGAATGTTTCTCCCACTTTTACGGAATCGGGCAAAGAAGCGGTAACTTCCGCCTGCAGATCCTCGTCCGTCATATTGAGCGGTTCGAGAGTGCAGTTTTCATAAGCAACGATGTTCATCTGGAAGTAAGTACCTGTCCAGTAGGACACTACCACGTAAACTTCACCTACAATGGGAACGCAAGGACGTGTGGGATTGGGACGAACGGCAAGGTTGTCTTCGGTAAGACCGAATGCCTTGGTGTACCAGTCTGCGCCTGCGGTTGCCGCGTTGGTGTCCGTTTTAAGAGAGAATGTGTAGTTTTTACCGTTGGGGCCCACAAACTTGGTGTCGTCGTTTTCCGATGCCGTACCGTCAAACAGAACTTTGACGTTTGCGGGCATATCGTTGGAAGAGTAACCTACGTAAATAGGAGCGGATTCCGTACCTACAAACTTGATTACCTTACCGAAGTAAAGATTTTCCGCCAAAGCGGCAAGATCTTCCGTCGAATCGATGACATCTGCCGAAGCAAAGTCGTAATTTACGGTCACATCCTTTTGCTGCAACACAACTTTACCGTTGGAAGCAACGTCGATGTTGACGCGGTTTGTCTGTGCGGGGCCTTTACCGATTGCCGCGGAAGAGGTGTAGTAAGTACCGGTAATAAGTATTCTGTCGCCTATTCCGTAAGCCTGACCGTTACTGTCGATATACGCTCCGTATTCGCCGCCTATTGCCGAAAGACCGTTTACAAGTATCGTTTCGCACGTGGTTTCATCCATAAGCACAACGCCCATACGCGTTGCAACGCTGTTACCGTCGGACATATAGCCGATTACGACGCCGCTTACACGTACCGCAGTGCTATCCTGAGCGCTGCTAAGCACTTCGCTTATTGTGGATACCGTTGCGGACAGAACAGTTACCTGTACTTCCACGGTCTTTGTTTCGCCGCCGAACTGATATGTTGCCGTAAGAGTAACCGTTGTCGTGGTTGCTACCGACGCAACCGCACCCGTTTCAGCATTGATTACTTCGGGGTTGGACGATGTCCATGTAATAGCGCCTTCAACACTGCTGTGATCCTTCATCAGATTTACAGAAGTCGTTTCAGCCGTGTCTATAGTTGCGGGAACAGAGTTCTTGATGTCGATTTCTATCTGCTGAGCGTCAGGCAACTTGTAGCAGGACGCGTCGGGAATAATGAACGCCAGGTAACTGTCGGACAGATACGTCGCAAACGCGTAAATTTCCAACGTGCGCTGTTCCGCATTGTTGATGAACGGAATGTTGAGCGATGTATGCCACGAATCGCTGCCGAGGTTTTCATTTTGCGCTGCGATGAGGAACGCGAAATATCTTGACGCGCTTCCCTGACCGTAGCCTTTGTTTACGGATGTGGGATCACCGCCGAAACGTACCCAGTTGGTGTCCGCAGGAACGGTGGATGTCGAATAGTTGACGTAAGGATTGACAATTTTCACCAACTTATTGTACATGTTTCCGAGATTTGCGGCAAATTCCTGGTAATCCGCTTCCGTTTCAAGAACATAAGCGTTTTCTTTGTCAAATTCGAAAGCAACGTTACTTTCTCTTACTTCCAGTTCGGAAACGTTTACGATAGCCCAACGGTCACGGTCGTTATTGCGCAGTTGTCCCGTTACGCATATTCTGTCGCCTACTTTTACCGACTTGTATTCGTCGCTGGTGTTAAGTATGTAGTTGCCCGTGTTGGAGAAGTCAACCGTTATGGTTTCCTTTGTCGTTTCGTCCATGAGCACATAGGAACGAATGGTCAGAGACTGATTTCTTGCCAGTGAAATAACAAGACCCGAGACAATTACTTTGGACATGGAAACTGTACGGTTGTCGTCGAACATTTCGCCCAATGTCTGTTCTACAATTGCATGAGACGTCACAACGTAATCAACCGTTTCTTCTTCGTCGCCTACCGCAATGTTGAGTTTGAGCGTAATTTCGTGATCTGCTTCGTCCGTCGTTACCGTAGCCTTACCGTCTTCGATGGAGATGTAAGGATTTTCCTCAACCGACCAGGACAATGTCACGCTGGGCATGAGGGGATAACCGTTTACCAATGACATAACGCCGTAAACGTCGCGTCCCATCTGACTTTCAACGTATGCAAGAACCTTGTCCTTTACTTCCGCCATTGTAAGGGGACTTTCAACAATGTCGCTTGCAGTACCGGTAAAGGAAACCGTCCAAGCGTTGTCGGCGCTGCTGAAACTGTGAGTAATAACGCTGATGGTCACGCGCTTGTTAAGGAAAGATTGCAATTCGTTCTGATTGGAATAACTGTTGATGAGGATGCTGTCTCCCGCTTCGTCAACAATAGTCCAACGTCCCGCGCCGTCCTTGGCGACAGTACCTACCACCGTGTAAAAACCGGCGTAGGAACCGGTGCGTGCGTCGGAAGGCAGTGCGTTGATATCGGCGATTGTCGCCGCGCTTGCAACCGTATTTGCCGTTTGTCCGGATTCTTCAACTGTAACAACACTGTTTTTAATCTGAGGCATGTTGTTTATAAGGTTGAACTTACCCGTAACAGTAACTTTGTCGCCGTAATTTACGTTGTCGCCGCCCAACACGAATATTCTGCCCGTTTCGCTGTCAGACATATAAAATCCGTTGGACACTTTGCCGTAAACTACACCGCTGACCTTTACGTCATCGTTGTTTTTGCTGTCTGTCAAAACACTTGTAATGGCTTTCAGTTCCACATCGGGAGTTTCCGGTCCGTTAGGTTGGCATGCCGAAAGCACAAGAGCAAGACACATTACAATCAACAACAATGTAATAAGTCTTTTTTTCATATATACCTCCTTATATTTTTACTGCCATATCGTATCAAACAAGGCAGTCAGGATCAATATTTGCTGAGAAACACGTTTTTCCAAATTAAGTTCTCTGTTGGTTTCAATAGTAAACACTACCGATTCGGGGAAGTAATGAGTGAAGTATTCGTTGAAACTTCCTTCCGGAGGACTGCTGTTGTAAGCAAATGCAACGTCGCCCTCTTCGCGGTAGGTAGAGTTGTAGTAATCGATGAGATCCAGCATAAACAATGCGCTTGTAGCGCCGTTGTGAATGAGAGTGTCACCGAGATTCAATGAGTTGGATGTCGACCAACTGTGACGCGATTCATGAAGATCGATTATATAATCGGGCGTAAATTCACGCACCGTGTCGGCTATTGCAGCCGCTATTTGCTGAGTAACGGTACCTTCGGGATCTCCGGGGAAAGTACGGTTGATGTCGGAATACTTGATTCCTTCATACATTCCACCGTCGGTACTGCCGGGGTATCTTTGATGAAGTGTATCGGCAAGTATGTTTGCCTGCGGTATAAGTAAAATTTCACCGCACACGTTTTCCCATTCGGGAATAAGGTCTACCAAATCAAGACCTGCTGTCCAACCGGCAACTTCGTCACCGTGTATACCGCCCACAATGCAGACCTTGGGACCGCTTTTGTCAGTAACATACTTGTGCACGGTCGTTTCGTAAATTGTGTCTGTCATTACGGTCCATTGAGTGTGAGTGACATTTGCCGGTTCGGGCGGCTGTTCTGACGGCGTACATGCCGTCAGAACAACTGCACTCAAAACCAAACAAACCGCAAAAAGACAAATAATGCGGATCTTTTTCATGGTAAATTACAGTCCGAGCAAGTATTTAATGGGAGCAACCATTCCTGTTGCCTTTGAATAGCAGTAAGCGGGGATTTCGTTTTCGGCAGCAATTTTTCCCATAAATCCGTCGTAGTTTCCGCCTTCGCCTTCGCCGTCGTCACTGATGAGCATTACGGCAGAAGCCTTTTCCACTATTTCGATGATTCCGTCTGACAAGTCGCCTCTGCGAGCCTGCTTACCGAGGTGAAGAGAAATGATGGTAAGTTTGCCTTCGCCTGCAGCGGTTGCAAAAGCATTTGCACGAGAAGTTTCCTTGTTGATGTCCGTTCCTGCGCCGCCAAGTCCTTTGGTGGATGCGCCGACTACTACAAATACTACAGCGCCGTCTTCAACTGCTGATGCTTCAAGCAATGCGTTTGTTTCGAAACCGCCCTGTGCGCCCGTTGTCGTTTCGGTAAGTCCGCACGCCGTGAGCAGGTTTCTTGCAACGTCGATATCGGATTGACCGATTGTGGTCAGGTAAAGTTTCTTGCCCTTACCGATGTCTTTGAGTGCCGTTTCGGCAATACTCTCATCGATGGGCAGATTGTTCTTGTCGGTGTCATCGGGTGTTTCTGCAGGAGTACATGCAACTACCGTCAATGTAAGCGCAAGCACCATTACTACTGCAAGAAGTGTAGTGAGAAGTTTTTTCATAATAGCCTCCATAAATTAAATTTAATTTATTCAACGTCGTGGAGATAGTATCCCACTCCGTTGTCGTAAATTTCAACATAGGACGGTACGTTGTTTATGACGAGTTGTCCTACATTTTCTCCGAGACGTGTCGTTCCGGAATTGTTGAATGCGTCGACAATGGACGTTACCGTGATGGTGTGTCTTGCAACGCGCTCGTTGAGATGAACAGGCGCGGCGTAAAGCAAACCGAGTTGATCAGCCCATTCGTAGAATTTGTCTTCGCCTGTGATTATAAGATCGCTGGTAAATTTACCGCGCAGTTTTCCCTGCGAAGCGTTGGAAGATTCGGCAAGGAACACGTAAGCGTTTGTAAAGTCGCCCAGTTCTCTGTGGGTAAGTCCGTGCAACTCCGTGGGAGAAGCGTCGGTCTTGATTTCCACGCCGTTTATAAACGTTCCGTCGGCAGCCGTTTCAACGTACAATTCCATTGCCAGTTGCGCGCTTGCCGCAAGATAACCTGCGTCCTGGTGATATACGATAGCATTGATGGTAATGTATTCGGGGGACGCTTCGTGCAGGTCTATTACCATCGAAATGTCATTTTGCAATACGCACTGTGTGATTGCGTACGCCACTCTTTCGGTATAGTTGCCGTCAACGGAACCGGGATAAGCACGGTTGATGTTGCGCACTTCCGACGAACTCAACTGCTGTCCCGAAGGAGAGTGAGTGTAAATGTCGGGGTTGGGCCACTGCTGATTTGTGTTGGTGGCACGCGAACCGAACTTGAATGTTCTTGTAGAACCGCTTGCCGTTTCCAGTTCGTAGTAGAAAGGAGACGCTTCCTGCGGTTGCGAATGAGTATAGGCACTGCGGTTTGTTTCGGTTGTGATATACAGCGTGCCGCGCTGTACGTCCGCGTTTTCCAAAAACAAAGTAGCCGTTATTTGACCGGAAGGTTCGTTGGCGTGCGTTCCGCCCAATATCAGCAGACTGGGAACTTTTTCCACTTCCGCTTGAGCAATTGCAAGCGTTTCGTCCTCTTCCACCGCTTTCTTGGCGTCTTCGTAACGGAGTATTCCCACCGTCGCGCTGCCGCTCTTGACCGCATTGATTACCTGGGTTGCGTCGGCAAGACCGTTGACGGGCTTGGTTACTGTTGCGCTTGCGGCAGTCATCTGATCGCTGTCGCTTACCGCCACAACAATGGCTCCGTCGTGGTTGTTGAGACTTTCGACAGATGCGTATGTCTGTGCATCTTCCGCTTTTATCAATGCAACGGTGTTTTCGCTGCCGTGCATAACGTAAATGTTGGAATCGCCTACCGTTCCTTTAAGCAACGGGGAATACTGACTGTATTTCTGTATCTCGTCAACGTTGCCGGTGTAAAAATAAGTGTCGTAATTTGAAAAATCGTAAAACTCGATGCCCGTGACAATTCCTACTACAATTGCCACTACCAGTATGCATGAGGTGATAATCAGATTTGTTTTCTTAGTCAATTTCATCTAAACACACCTCCGTCACTTTATCAGGAACAACCGCAACACAAACATTATGAGTGCGATGGCTCCTATCACCTTGTCGGTGATTTTTCTTGTCTTGAATACGTTCCAAACGATAAATACCGAAAGGATTGCCACAAGAGCCAAATAAATTACAGTTAAAATCGTGTAATATACTGCCATTTTCAGTCCTCCTTTCCTTCATCGCTTTCAGCCGCCGTTGCCGTAACGGCAAGTTGATTTCTGTTCTTGAAATATGTCTTGAGTTCCACTGCGACAAGTACAATGAGCGTCAGAGCACTCAGTCCCAGCATAACCGCCAGCAAAACTGTAGCAAGCGAAGGCGTTGTCTGTACCCAACTTGCGAAACCGATTGTGTACAGCAATGCGTAAACAAACACCACTGCCATTGCAAGAAGAGCGGCTTTTGTTACGGACGTCCAACTCTTTTCCCCTACTATCTTGGAAGCGAATGTCGCGGACATTGCCGTAGGCGGCATAAATTCGCCCAGCGCGGCAAGCAACGACAAACCGCATGTAACGTAAATCTGATTGGATGCGATGAACGCCATTACGTACGGTCCGCCCAGAATGGACGCGGAGCCGAATGCCGAAATACCGCCGAATACGGGTACGGCAATCGCCATACTTACATACATCAGGAAACTGGGGAAGGACAGTGCGTTGACGGTGAAGTAACCTCTTACGCCGTTCAACGTGATTATTTCCATAAACATACCTACGCCCATCAGCAGTCCCATTGCGGAGAAAGACTTATAAACGCCCTGTTTGATTACAGCCACAACGCTGTCGGGAGTATCATCTTCTTCGTTTTTCTGTTCGGAATATGTACCGGGAACGGCTATTTCGTCGCCTTGTTCCTCAGCAGGTTTTTTCTCTTCACGTTTCTTTACGACGAAGAACGGAAGTCTTTTGCCGGTAAAGAATCCCAGAGCCGCACAGATGACAAACATCAATGACATTCCCAAAGGTCCGAAATATTTGGGCAGCAGATTTTGCAGCACTATCAGAACTATAAGAAGTATCAGAGGAAGCAATACATACCATTTGACCTGTTTTGTAATGGATGTATCGACTACTTTTTCAACGTCTTCTTTGCTGATCGCCTTGACATACTTGCGTCCGAGCATAAGCACGGTGACAATCGCAAGAGGAATGGCAAGTATCATCAACGGAACGGTAAAGCCTGTGTAAGGAATGTCGACCACTTCGCATATTACCATTGCGGGAACGTTGACGGGAGGTGCGACCATACCCAGTATTGCGCCCATTGCGATTATAGCGCCCGTCTTTGCCTTGGGAATACCCCACTTGATCATTATGGGAGCAACCAACGCGCCTGCGGAAATAGCAGAAGCAAGTGAAGAGCCCGTTACCATAGCGGGGAACATGATTATCAGCATGAAGCACACAAGCAATGCCGACGGCACCGTACGGAACGCCTTAACCAATACTACGTTGAGGTATTCCAACGCGCCGGAAACCTGCATGACTCCCATGAAAATCATTGCCGTTGTGATTACCAGAATTGTGTCGAAGTAGCCGAAAGTACCTTCGACAAAATATCTGAGGTCAAAAGGTGTCTGCGAAAAGATCATTGACACCACTGCGCCTATAACGGCCGAAATCATCAGGCACAACCCCGAGGGCAACTTAGCCCACAGAAGCAGTGCGATGAAGGAACCGATCATAAGCACAAAGTACAGTAATTCGATTTGTAATAACATCTTTCCTCCTAATAGCCCAACGCCTTACCGTCACGGCGCGGATCAGCACCGCCATGATAACCGTTGTCCGTTACTTTTATACCTTGAACGCCGCCGAAGTACGAGTCGTATTGTTTATCTCCGTACAGCAATACGTTGTAGTTCATTGCAACAAGCGAATTTTCTATTTCTTTCAGTGCGTTTTCGATATATATATCTTTTGCGGTAGCGGAAACATCGCCGTCATCCGTTGTAAAGCAATACACGCGAGGCGCGCTTATTGCCGACTGAATGTCCATGTCGAATTCAATTAAATTGAGCAATACCTGCAACACTGCCGATGGTATACGTGATCCGCCGGGAGAACCTAAGGTTGCGTAAGGCTTGTTATCTTTCAACACTACCGTTGGCATCATATAACTTGCAGGTTGCTTATAGGGAGCGACGGCGTTTATGCTGTCCGGTTGTGTGGAAAAGTCATTGATTTCGTTGTTAAGGAAAAATCCCGTACCTTCCGGTACATAACCCGTACCGAAAAAGGAATTTATTGTCTGTGTAAACGTTACGATGTTGCCCTCTTTGTCTATAATGGAAAAAGAGGTAGTGCTGTAATGGTCGCCGCTTTCTCCGTCAGAGTAAACAGATCCCTGTTCAGTCTGATATTTCCACGGATCGCCGTAGGCAGTATCGCCGGATGCAGTTCCGAGATAAGCCTGACCTGCCGTATATTTTTCCATACGGTCTGACGCGTACTGCTTGTCCGTAAGTCCCTGCAACGGAACGTCCACCTGCGTTGCGTCTGCCATATACTTTTCCTTGTCGCCGTACGCCAACTGCATTACGGTAGCGATAAGATTGATGTATTCGGCACTGTTGTGTTGCAAATCGGATATTTTTCCGTTGGTTTGGGCGTAACTTTCCAGCATGTTGAGCATTTCGATGAGCATCGTTCCGCCCGTTGACGGAGAACCTACCGTCAGAATATCGTAACCGTTGTAACTGCCCGTCAGGGCTGCGGATTTTACGGGGTAATTGTCCAAGGCGTATTTCATATCGTCCATTGTGACATATCCGCCCGCCTGTTGAATAGCGTCTACCACCTTTTGGGCAAATTCGCCTGTGTAGAAATACTCTTTGCCGTAATCGGCTATATTTTGCAATACGTCCGCCAGATCTGTCTGTACAAGGGTGTCCCCTTCCGCAAGAGGCTCTATGCCGTCAATGCAGAACACCGGCATTGTTTCTTCGCGGCTTTTTTGCAAAACGGTAAAATTGTCGAGAATTACCTTGGCAAGTTCGGGAGTGACCACCACTCCGTCACGTGCGAGACTGACCGAAGGAGCAATTATTTCCTGTCTGCTCATTGTACCCTGTTCTTCCAGAATAGTCAGCAGGACCGCAACCTGCGTAGGTACCGCAATCGCTTTGCCGCTCTGAGCCGAGTAATCGGACTGATACTTGTCAATCGTGGCGTTTGCGGGAGCAAATTCGCGGAAATTATAAAACATTGACTGTTTGCTGTTTACGTTGTAGGCAATCATCAGACCGCCACCGCCTATTCCCGTTGCGTCGGGTTCTACGACTCCCATTGCAAAGGACACCGCCACCGCTGCGTCGAAGGCGTTTCCGCCCTGTTGCAGAATATCCAGTCCTACCTTGGCGGCATAGGGATTTGCTGCCGTAACAATACCGTTTTTACCCACAAAATCACGCACCGACAAATCCGTGTAATCGGTGGCGGGAGTACATCCCGCCATCGACACACTTGTCAGAAGGAATACCAGCGTCAACGCTAAAAGTATTGTTCTTTTCATTTTCGTTATCAGTAAGCAAGCGCTTTGCCGTCACGGCGTATATCTGCGCCGCCTGTCATGCTTACAAGGTTGCCGTTTTCGTCGTAGTTGAACATGATGCCCTGTACTCCGCCGAAGTGATTGCTCAGTTCGCCGTACTCGGTACTTACGTAGTAGTTCTTTGCCGCAAGTCCGTCAATCGCCTCCTGACCGATCAGCGTTTCCACTTCGATGAGTTTCTTGTCGGGGTCGGGATCGCTGCTGGATACTGCGTAACTGTAAACACGCGACGCTTCTATTGCTTCCTGCATACCCATATCGAATTCAATGATGTTGAGAATTACCTGCAAAACAGCCGAGGGGATTCTCATACTGCCGGGAGAGCCCAAGGTAATGAAAGGATTGCCCTGGTACATTACGATGGTAGGCATGATGTGAGAAACAGGTTGCTTGTAAGGTTCGACATAGTGAACGCTGCTGGGTGTCAGTGAGAAACTGCTCAACTGGTTGCTGAGGAAGAATCCGCAGCCTTCGGGAACTACTTGCGCTCCGAAGAAATAGTTGATGGTCTGTGTTATGGATACAATGTTGCCTTCCTTGTCGGTGACGGAAAATGCGGTTGTGCTGAAATGTTCGTCGTAATCCAACGCCGCGTATCTCATTCCGGAATCCGTTTCGCTGGTTACATATGGCCACGGATCTCCGTAAGCGTCGGAAGACGTCATTACGAACGCTGCATCGGGATTGTAACATTCGTTCCAACGGTCTGCAGCATATACCTTGTTCATAAGTCCGCTCATGGGAACGTCTACAAAAGCCTGGTCTGCGATGTACTTACGCTTGTCGCCGTAAGCAAGTTGCAGTGCCGTACCTATCGTGTGCAAGTAATCGGCGCTGTTGTGTCCCAGAGAAGCAAGCGTGTTGCCCGTGCTTCTGGTGTAGTATTCCAACATATTGAGCGCTTCGATCAGAATGATACCGCCGGAAGAAGGAGTATCTGCGGAAATGATGTCGTAACCGTTGTAACTTCCTACCAGAGGTTCGGATATCTTGGGATAGTTTGCTTTTGCGTAATCGAGGTCGGCCTGAGTGATAAGTCCGCCCTTTTCAATCATTGCGTTTATGATTGCCTCGGCAACCCAACCGGAATAGAAACCGTCCAGACCGTTTTCCGCAATTTCTTTAAGTACATTGGAGTAATTTTTCTGCACAAGCAGATCTCCTTCGCCGAGAGGTTCGATACCGTCGGAGAATACCGCAACGGCTTCTGCGCCTGCCCTGGAAATAGAACTGAAGTTTTCGGAGATTATTCCTGCAAGTTCCTTGGGAATTTCAAAACCGTTTTCGGCGTAGTCGATGGCAGGAGCCATTACTTCCGCGAGCGTCAGTTCGTCGTTACCAAGATCTTCCTTGATTTTAAGCAATCCTGCCACTTCGGTGGGAACGCCTGCGGATGTTATACCGCCGTCCAGTCTTGCGTCGGTACCGAATGTATCGGCTGTTCCGGCCCCGGGGACGAATTCACGGAAGTTGTAGTTGAGATATTTTCCGGTAGAAGCGTCATATGCTACCATGATACCGCCGCCGCCAACACCCGATGCGTTGGGTTCGGTCACGCCCAAAGCAAATGCAACCGCTACCGCCGCGTCAAATGCATTTCCTCCCGCCTGCAAAACGTCCAGTCCCGCTTTACTTGCGTACGGACTTGCGGATGCTACGATGCCGTTTTCTCCCGTTGCCTCACGCACGGTAAGATCGGTAAAATCGCCGTCCTCTCCCTGCGGGGTGGTAGGATTACATGCGCACATAAATGCCATAACTGCTATAAGCACCCACAGCATCATATACTTCTGAAACTTTTTCATGCTTGTTCCTCCTTGTTGTTTTTTGCGCCTTACACTGACGCAAATTGCTGCATTAAAATTTTTACAAATATGCCCGACGCCAGCACGTCCGCGCTTCCGCCGAGACTTATTCCTTTGTCGATACACTCTTTGTCAAGAGCGTCTACGGCTTTGCCGTCAGTTGTGTCCAGTGTGCCGAATTTTTGTTGCAACAGTCTGAACGATCGCATATCACCTGCACGTTTGAGCATTACGGTGTCGTCCATATTGCCTGCACAGTATACAAGTTGTTTCAACATACTCCGACTGTCGTCGGTTACATTTTCCGCAACGTGTTTCACAAATGGGAAACCGTTGCGTGCGTGTTCTTTGACTCCGCCTATACCGTACCGTCTGTACGCCCTGTCGCCGAAAGAATCGGTCTTTCCCATTTCTATATCCGCCGTGTCTCGTCTGACGATGTCCCACATTGCAGACGTTCCCCGAGTTGTCATCAGCGACCTTCCGAATGCCGCAGCCAATAAGCCCGCAACGAAAATAAAACCCTTGTAAGCATTGCGACCGCCTGTGACTTCAAGCATATTCTTTTCCGTTTCCACACCGACAGGTATGCCGGTGCGGTACACGTTTCCTCTGCCGTACAACCCGTCGACAAACATCTGCGCCACGCCGTCGGCCACACAGCCGTGAGCGGCTTTCATCATTGAGTAATTCATGTCGGGGTGTGAACCGCAGGTCAGAGGAGTTACGAGTCCGAACTTCGGATGCAGATTCAACTCCGCTTCAAGCGCTTTGATACATGCGTCCTTTACCGTACGTCGGAAAAATTCTTCCGTTTTGCAGTCAATGAATTCAAGCAGTTCTTCCGTAGGATGCCCGCCCTGTCTGCCGCACACAAACGCAGGTTTGTCACACAAAAAACATCTGCGCATGTACCCTCTCGACAACGACTTGCTTTCGCCCCGTTGCCACACATCTATATCGACAAACCGTCCCAACGGATGATTTTCTTCCGTTTGGGCAACGCATTGTTTCAATTTGTGGGCGTCGCCGTCTGCCAGCAATGTAATGTAACAGCCGTCCGCACCGTCGTTGAACCGTTTGTACCACTGTCCGTAATCGCATTGACGGGCAAAATACCTTACCAGCGCATATGACGACGGGGTGCGTTTGTCCTTTCCGGGGATGTTGGCTTTGACGCACACGACGTTGTGTTCTTTGGCAAGTTGCACCGTTTGTTGCAGGCGTTGTTCGCGCGCAGCCAATATCTCATTCGGGCTTGTCATGCTTGCTCTGCACCATTGCGAGAAATACCGCATGGTTTGTTTCCGGTATATATTTAAGCACTTCGTGATACTTTTCTTCAGCAATGAGGTGACGCACTTTCCTTGCGGAAATAATTTCGCCGTTTTCCTCAAAACGAGGCACCACTTTCAGACGGTAACTGAGCACTTCTTTTAACACGTCGTTGTAAATTTTCATATAATCGCACTCTTCGGTACCGACATACCTGCATTTTATGCTGAGTCTCGGCATGAAGTAGTTGCGGAACAACAGCGCGTCGTACTGTGCAAAGTTGTATGTCGTGTCGTCCACACTTTTTAAAAAATAACTCGGGAAAGTATCTTTAGATACCATATATTTCGTGGAAGGCAGCACCAGTACGTTGCGGTACTGTTTAAGCGCGAGGTACGCCATTGCATACCTTTCCTTGAAGGTAAAATAGGAACCTTCCTCTTCCACTACGAATACGAGAACAAAATCGTGATTGGCAGAAACATACTGCACCAACTGCAGATGTCCGTTGGTAAAGGGATTTCCGTTTATCACCACACAGCCGATGTCCGCACCCGCCGTGACGTCCACGCCGAGGTTGAACTGTATCTGCACATGCATTTTTCTGATAGCCTTTTCTATCGTTCCGTCTCCCCCTTCCAGTGAAACAAAGGAGGGCGTCGAAACGAGAATTCTGAAGCCGAGGTTTTCGAATACTGCGCAATACTCAGGCTTGGTGAATACCTGATAATTGTATATTCCCTGCTGGTGAAGACGTTTGATCATTTCGCTGACAAGCATTACCGCAATGTTTTCATTGCGAAATTCGCTGTCCACTGCAAGACACTTGATGATATGTCCCGCTGCGGAGACCGTACCTATAATACGTTCGTCTTCCTGTATATACAGCGTCTGATCGATATTCTGTTCGTACCGCAATTGCACGCTTTCAAGAAAATCTTCAACCTGTTTTCTTTCGGCAGGCAATACCACTTCCCTGATAGTCACAAAGATTATCTCCTGTTAAATATTTTCAATTTACCTTATACAGCGTATCTATCACCGTGCCGTCTCTGTAAACGACAACGCCTACCGGCTTGTCGCTCAAAACCAGTTTGTCGGGCTGACCGGTGATGGAATGTGCTTTTTCAAGCAGTTGTTGCATAGTAAATATAGGCAATCTGCTGTTCTTTAACTTTTCCAGTAAATCGACGCGTTTAGGATTTATAGCGATGCCCCTTTCGGTGACAAGCACGTCCACGTCTTCGCCGGGAGTAGTTACGGTAGTGACCTTTTCCTTAATAATGGGCAGACGGGATTTGATAAGATTGGTGGTAATAACTGTCACTTTTGCACCGTGTGCGGTGTCGCTGTGACCACCCGATCCGCCCATTATTTTGCCGTGGGAATCAGTGGTAACGTTGACGTTGAAGTCAAGGTCTATTTCCGTTGCTCCGAGAATGACGAAATCCAGTTTGTCCACCACGTTGTCGTCGAAGGGATTGGCGTATTTCGAACCGCTCATCGCGTGGTGATTGGCATTTTTCCCTATTGACTGCACCGCTTTGAGATCGAAACACTGTACGTCATACAATTCGTCGAAAAGTCCTTCTTCCAGCATGTCGGTAAAGTAACCCGTGATACCTCCGGAAGCGAAACTTCCCTTGATGCCCTTTTCCAGCATACGGTTTTTGACGTAGTAGGCTACGGCAAGACTTGTTCCGCCTGCGCCCGTCTGCATGGAAAGACCGTCTTTAATCATTCCTATTTCTTCCAACAGTGCAGTGGTGTCTCTTGCTATCTTCAGTCCCACAGGATCCTTGGTGATGCGTGTCGTTCCGGAAACTATACCGTTGGGATCGCCAATGGCGTCCATTCTTACGACGTAGTCGACATACTTGCCTTCCAGTTGAGCGTTTTCGAGGTGTTCCACGAGATTGTCGGTGACAAGCACAACCTTGTCCGCATATTTGAGATCGCTTACGGCGTAGCCGAGACTTCCGCACGCGCTCTTGCCAGTAAAGCCCGAACCGTTACCTTCCTTGTCCACTGCGGGAGTTGCAAGAATCGCAACGTCGATGTGCAGGCTGCCCGACTCTATCGCCATCGGACGTCCGCCGTGCGTATACATCACGCACATTCCCTGCAGTTTTCCGTTGCTGATAGCGTCGGCCACGGGACCGTTGACGTAGTCGGTGTATATTTCCGTTACGTTGCCGTTTTCCATAAGTTCCACAAGAGATGCGTTTTGCGGAAAAAGGGAACTGGGCGCAAGTCTGATGTTTTTGAGGTTGCGTTTTTTGATTTCTTCCAGCACGGCATTGAGTACGAAGTCGCCGTTTCTCAGATGGTGATGGAAGGACAATGTCATTCCGTCCTTAATGTTCAGTTTGTCGAACATGTCGCTTACCGAACCGAGCAATTCGAAGCCATCGTGGCATTGCTTTTCCGGAATAAGTTTGCGTTGTTGCTTTTTATATTCGTTGCTTCCCGTAAAAGGGCTGAAACCCTCCGGGACAAAACGTCCTATCGAATTTTTCACAGCGAACCCCCTTCTTCGTCTGTCAGATGATATTTTCTTGCTTTTTCAAGAATTTTCTCTGCACGCATAATTACAGGTTTGTCCACCATTTTGCCGTCAAGACTGAAAACTCCCAGTCCCTTTTCCGCCGCTCTGCGCGCCGCTTCCTCGACACGCAACGCCCAGTTGATGAGTTTGTCCGACGGAACAAATACCGAATTGATGGTAGGTATCTGGTTGGGATGAATTGCCGCCTTGGCGTTCATTCCGAGATTGCATACAAATTTGCAGTCTTCTTTAAGTGCGTCCATGTCGTTGGTGTCCGTAAAGGGAGTGTCAATGGCGTCAATCTTGTAAGCCGCACAAGCGTACGCTATCTGCATACGAGGCAACAAAATTTCATTTCCCTGACGAGTACGGGCGACTTCGAGATCGCTTGAAAGATCTTCCGCTCCCAGCAACACTCCGTTGACACGGGGACAACGCACGATTTCGTTTATTTGCAATACAGATGCCGTCAATTCAATTATTGGCAAAACACCTATATGTTTTTTTATCTTTTTTTGTTTTTCGACAGCCGACAGCAACTTGTCCAGTTTGTTGAGATCTTCCACCTGTGCTTTGGGCAACATTATCGTGTCGATCTTGTCGCTTACGACCGCCTCGATGTCTTTTAAGTAATAGTCCGTATCCAGACCGTTTATACGCACCACGATTTCCATGGGCATATTGTCCGTCGTTGCAAGAAACTGACTTACAAGTACTCTTGCCGCGTCCTTTTCCGTGACGCTTACCGCATCTTCGAGATCATAAATAACCGCATCGCTTCCGAACACGTCGGAATTTTGCAGCATTGCGGGGTTGTTACCCGGAATAAAGAGCAGACTTCTTCTCATTGCTGTTCCTCCATTCTCTGAACGGCAACCGTCAGACGTGCCTTTATCGTATAGTCCAATGCGCCCTTGTCCTCGCACGTCACGTCGATTTTGTCAACACCGAGTTCGGCAAGCGTGTCGCGTATGACTTTTTCTATCTCGCGATGGAAAAAGTCATACACAATGCTTTTAACCGTGATGTTGAGCGAATCGCTTTCCTTTACTGTTATCAGTACGTCGTTGGATTCCAACGAACCGGCAATTGCTCTTTTCATACCACACCTTCGTTAAAAATTTTTACGCCTTCAATCTCTTGTTAGCCGCTGCTATAACACGGTTCATTTCGTTCTTGACGATCATGAATCCTTCGTCTACGCCCATACCGGGTTTAGCCAGACACTGAGAAGCACGGCACGCAATGGCAATGTTCGTAGTTGTCTGTGCGGAAATATTGGTTTCGTTACAAGTACCGCCACAGTAACTTCCCACGCCCTTTTCGTTGCAATACAAAATTGCTTCCGCAACATTGTTTACGCCGCCGAGGTCAGGAGTCTTGATCTGCAAAACGTGTCCTGCATGATTGTCGGCAAAGTACTTGATGTCTTCGAGAGTGTTGCACCATTCGTCCGCAACGATTTCCAACTTGGAGCCTGCCGCGTCGAGTTTTTCCGTCAAAGCCTTTTCCAGTTGCATTGTGCCTTCACGGTCGCCCGTGTCTACCGGTCCTTCAATACGGATTCTGAAAGGTTTAGCGGTCTTTTCCACTTCAAGCAGGTAATTGAACATCTTGTCTACATCGTTGTTGAACGCAAGACCGATGGTTCCGTATACGTCGATGTGGAAAATGGGATTGTAATCTTCACGTGCACGCCACTTGATGATACGGTCACGAAGCCATGCCACATAGTCAAGCAGTTTTTCGCCGTGTTCGCCCAGTTTGGATTGTACGTTGTTGATAAGCGCGTGAGGCAACACGTCCGCTTCCTTGATGATCATCTTGTCGGAGTTGTCGTATCTGTCGTCGCCCGACTGTGTGAATACGGGAATGGACTTGTATTCGCCCTTTTCCACGTTGTATTCGTCACGGATGACTTCGGCCATAGTGATACGCTTGCTGTTTGCCGTGGCGTTGAGCAATGCCTGTGTGATACCGTAACGGATTGCGGTGTGCAATCTTTTACCGTTGATTATCATTCTGTCGTACTTTTCGGCAAGAGGACGGAACTTTTCAACGTCTTCGCCGATAAGTTGAGGAACAATTTCTTTTTCCATAAAGGGAATGAAATCGCTTGCAAGGAACAGAGGATCACGACCGCCCGCTCCCGAATACTGCACTGCGGCGCAATCGCCGTAACCTATTGTGCCGTCTTCAAGCACAAGTTGAATGGAGATTGCTTCCCCTGCCTGACGGACTTTCTGGAAACCTTCCGTAACGGGCTTGCCTACATACATGAAACCGTCGTGGTCTGCGCCGTTTTTGATAGCCTTCTGGTCATCGAAATAGAATCCTGTGTATGATTTTGTCAGAATAACGTCAATGATTTTCATTTGAATTTACCCTCTTTTTATTTTTTTAAATCAGTCGTTATATTTAGGACGTCCTACAAGGTGTCCGACGCTTACGGCATAGATGTCGTCAATGGTAAGTTGGAAAGTTACCGGACGGCCTTCTGCCTCGGCACGTTTAGCGATTTTTTCGCGGTGGAACTGTTTGATCTCGTCGGTAAATGCCAGTTTGCCGAATTCAAGAATACGAATGTAGCCTTCGTTGTCACGAGCGGGAAGAATAAGTCCCGCATTGAACTTGGAGGGAGCAAAAGGTACGTCGATCATACCCATCTCAAATGCCTTGACGGTACCCTGAGCAAGGTCGCCTTCGCCCACTTCCAGAATAGCGTCCATGAGGCAGTTGACTTCCTTTTCTATCTGCTGCATTTCAGCAGTAAGCGCGGGACAATCGGGGAACTTCTGTTCGGCAAGCAGACGTGTTACTATCTTGGATGCCTTAATACCCGTACCATTGGCTTCCTTGGTGGGAATACCTACGGATTCGTGAGGAGTCTTGGTGATCATCTTTGTTGCGCCGGCAAGTGCTCCTACGGTAGAACTCATTGAAATAAGTCCCAGTGCTTCCGCTTCGTCTGCGGGGAATCCGCCCATCCATTGGTGGAAAACCGTAGTCACTATGACGTCGTTGTAACCGAATTTTTTAAGATATTCGTCTGTCTGCTTTTGCAGTGTACGTACAGCCGCGACGTCCTGAATGACGTTTCCGCCCATACCGTAACCGACCGTAATGTTCTTGACACCCTGTTCAGCCGCAAGCAAAGCCTCTATGATACCGATGGTGTTGGAAATCGCAGGAGGTACAAGCGTTCCGGTCAGAGGTCCGAACGGTTCGCGGTTGATGTGTACGCCGTGCTCTTCGTAATAGCCCACAAGACGGTCGCAGTACTGCCAGTACTTGATAGAGTCTTCAATGGAAACGCTCTTGGCATAGGGCACGTTGTAGGAAATTGCGCCGCCTTCGTTGGACGTCCAGCCTGCCGCATGCACTACTTCGGCAAGCAATCTCGAATCGGGAGTGCCGTGACGTGCCTGCAAAGGTACGTTGACGGATTCCTGAACCTGTTTACATCCGGTAACGCCGTGGTTTACGGCAGGGAAACCGTTGAGCAACGCTCTGCCGATTTTTTCGCTTTCTTCAATACCCTTTTCCGCTTCCTGATAACGGTTCTGACGGGTATAACTGTCTATTGTGGAAGGAAGAAAATCCGCACCGCTCTTTTCAAGATACTGCAACAGTTCGATGTGCTTGGAAATCACCGGTACGCCTGCACGGGGTTGTACAAGTGTACGCGAGCCCTGTTCCTTGGCCTTTGCCATTTTTACGGCAAAGTTCTTTTCGTCGGGAATACTCTTGAGGTATTTTACCGCTTCGTCAAGATCGAGTTGATGATCGCTGCCTGTCTTCCAACTTGCAAGCACCGACTTTCTTTCTTCAAGAAACTCTTTTTCTGTCAGTTTTTTGTTTTTAACCATTTTTGCCACCCTTTAATTATTTTGTAGTTTTTTCAATCGGTTTTAAATGCTTCTTCATTATCCTTAAAGCCAGCAAAGGATCGATAACGCTCAACAGCCCCATAGCCGCCAGTATGTAATCGGCATCCAGCAGATATTCGGGACAGTCGGGACGCAATTCCAGCGGCCTTTTAGGAGTGTATTCTACTTTTTTAAGTATCTGATAAGGATCGGCATTGCGCACCAGCACTCCGCCCGTGCCTATTACGTAACGTATCTTGCTGAGGTCCTTGCCGTATTGGTTGTACACCATACCCATCGGCGTATACAGTTCTTCCATCTTGCCCACGTGCCGTTCCATTGCCTTGTCAACGCATATCTGTCCGATGATTCTGTCTATGTGCAGTTCGTGTTCGTCGGTGGGGATGTTGTCCACATGCTCGTGACGGTAGGTGAGTTCCTTTTCCATGTCGACGTTTTCGTCAAGGTTTATTGTACGAATCTCTTCCTTTGTAAGAGCGTTCAACACACCGAGTGCCGAATATCTCATACCCAGGTCGCCTTCGACGGTACGTTTCGCGTAGGGTTCTTCCAGTCCTTTAATGATGACGTCGCTACGCTTTGCCGATGCGGAACACAGCGAATACATATCGGTAGTCGCGCCGCCGATATCCACCAGCACCAGTTCGCCCAGACCGCTTTCGTGCATATAGCCCTTCGACAGCAGTTCCGACGCTTTGAGCACCGCTTCGGGAGTGGGGAAGATGACTTCGTCTATTTCCCGCTCGATCTTCTTGATGCCCTTGGCTTCGATGATGTTTTTGAGGAATATCTCGCGAATCTTTTCTCTCGCGCTGGGAATGTTCAGAACGTTGAGTTTGGGCATTACGTTTTCGCAGACGTACTCGTTAAGTCCGCCGTCCTGCGCAATTTCCATTATTTCGTCCTGACAATCCTTGTTTCCGGCATAAATTACGGGTATGTCTATGTGATTGTCCGCAAGCATTTTTTCGTTGTACAGCACACATTCGGAATTGCCTCCGTCCGTGCCGCCGGACAACAGAATGATGTCTATCTTTTTGTCTAATATTTGCTGTATATTCTTCTTTGTCAGGTGATGCGAAAATGCCAGATCGACCTTCGCTCCCGCTCCGAGACACACGCGCTTGGCTGCTTCCACCGTCAGTTCGTCCACAAGACCTATGGCTGCCATTTTAAGACCGCCCGCGGCGGAAGAACAGGCTATAATCTTGTCGAACTTGATTTCGCCTGTTTTTTCAAACAGTTTCTTCAAGGCGTTTTCGTAGCCTATCGTAATGTCCGTCGCCACCGTCGTAAAGTGACTTGCCGTGCCGATTATATCTTCCAGTTCGGTGTCAACGGCAGTAAGTTTGGTGAACGTCGAACCGAAGTCAATCATCAGATACCGACTCATTTTGTTACTCTCCCAGTACTTCCTTTATATCGGGCAACGTCTTTTCAATGGGTGTGCCGGGGGCGTACACCTTATTGAAGCCCATTTTGTAGAAACGTTCTCTTACTTCGTCGAAGTTCTGCTTGCCTACGACAATGTTGCCGCCGACAAACATCGGAATGTCCCCTATGCCCGCTTCGATACACTTGTCGCGCATACCTCTGCAGTCGATTTCGCCCTGTCCGTACAGAGAAGATACCAATATCAGATCCGCATTTGTTTCAATAGCGGCGTTGATAAAGTCTTCCTGAGAGGAAAGAACGCCTACGTTGACTACGTTGTAGCCTTCGTTCTTCAATACATACTCGATAATCTTGTTACCGACCGCATGTACATCCGCTCCAATTACTCCAATTACAATGGTTTTCATGTTTTTTCTCCTTGGAAAAATAGTTTTATAGTTGTTGCTTATATCTTTATTGCGCCATGCGCAATGCGCAATGCGGATATTTTTACCTGTTGACGACATTGCTTTTTAAGAGCGGACAAACAATAAAAATACGACTTTTTCCGACTTTTTTCGCCCTCTCAAAAAGACAGTTTTGTACATATACATTTTACTTTAATAAGGGGGCTTATTCAATTCTCGTTTGTGTAAATGTTACGTAAAGAAATGGTAAAGAATTATAAGTCGACAAGCAGTGTAATATAAACGTATTTTATATACTTCTGCATTACATCAACATATCGCAGACAAAGGCTCAAAGACATTACGCAAACTTTACGCAATGCATAAATTTATTACCTTTTCTTTACGGTTTCTATACAATAATTCCTTTGACAAGCGTCCGACGGGGAAAGTCCTATCCACGGTAAATGAAAGCCTTACTCAAACTGTACGCACTAATCAAAAACGCCCTTGCCTATAAGCAAAGGGCGTTTTTAAATGAGCAAATTCAAATGCGACGCTGTTTCGTTTAAATTTATAAATTTACTGATTGCAAGCGACGCTCGGTTGCCGTAAAAATACCGCAAATTTTTTATTGTCGTCAAGTCGGCAGGCTCCGTCAGTTGTACTTTAAGTCTGCTTGCCGTCAGCGGTTGTTGTTAAGCACGAATTGATCCATTTCCTTAAGTCTTGAAAACGCGTAAGGGAAAAACCCCTCAAACGCAATGCAATACTCGTTCAGATGCAACACACCGTCAAGATCCGTCTGCCTGTTGCGACGACAGCCTCCCCTGCAAATAAAGTACCACTGACATTTACGGCACTTGTCGTCCACCTTCAAGGACTGACTGACAAACTTTTTGGCGTTGTCGCAATGCAACATCTGTCGGAAGCCGTGAGTGGCAACGTTTCCCAGCCTGTACCTATCCACTACATAGAAATCGCACGGATAAACGCTGCCGTCTCCTTCCACCACAAAGTAGCAGTTGCATATACCGCTCATACCGCAACTTTCAGGAGCCATTCCGGCGAGCATAGCGACATAATTGTCGAAATTCCTGATACTGAGCAATCTCCTGTTGACAAAAAATCTGTAATAAATGTCGAACGTGGTTTTTAAAAATTTTTCGTACGCTTTCGGGTCCAGCGAAAAGTCGTGTTTTACATCGTTGTTAAATTTGTCGAGACAGGGGATAAACTGAATATATCTGAAACCGTTTGCTATTAAAGTGTTGAGTACTTTTGCGCCGTTTTTGGCAACTACATTGTTTACCACGCACAGAATGTTGTATTCGACTTGGAATTTATCCAGCAATCTCGCGCAGCGCAAAACCTTGTCATAAGTGCCTTTTTTGTTGCTGTCAAGACGGAATCTGTCGTGTATGGAACGGGTACCGTCCATCGACAGTCCTACAAGAAAATTGTTTTGTCGGAAAAACTCTGCCCACTTCTCGTCAACTATATAACCATTGGTCTGGATTGTGTTGTACACCTTCAATGCGCGCACATTGTATTTGTCCACAAGTTCGATGTGTCTGCGGAAAAAATCCAGTCCGCGCAATGTCGGTTCGCCCCCCTGAAAGGCGAAAGTAACGCTTCCGCTTGCTTCCCCGAGAGCCTTTTTCACCATCTGTTCATGCAGGTCGTCGCCGAGCATGCCGAAATTCGCCACCGAACGATTTTCCATGACGTCCGAATAGAAGCAGTATTTGCAACGCATATTGCATGCTCCCGAGGCAGGTTTTATAAGTAAGGTGATAGGCGGCATTATTTCCCTCCTTTATTACGATGCAAAATTAACACATAAATGGTCGGAAGTCAACGGTTTACATATAAGGTACAAAGTGATATTTTTCCATCCAATCGGCAAGTAACCGTTCAAATTTTGCCGTCACGTCACTGTATTCTGGCAACAAAGCGAGGTTTGTCATCTCGTACTTGTCGGCATTGACGTCGTACAGTTCGGAGATGTCGCCAAAGTTTTTTACGTACTTGAATCCGTCCTTTTCCACGGACAAAGCGACGTGTTTCGTAAAGTGTCCGTGAGTTACGGAAACAAAATATTTTCTGCGTGAAGGCGACAGCAAACTTTCAGAGGGACGGTCGTCTTCGAATTTCAGACCCGCGCTTTGCAATATGGTCGCCGGAATGTCCAGATTGGAAGCGGGACGTGCGTCGCGCACACCACCTTTGACATCGGGACTGTACACCGCAAGAGGAACGTGCAGTACTTCCGCGCTCATATACGCATCCTTGTCGACATGTCCCCCGTGCGAACACACGTCGAGACTATGGTAGTGCTACGTCGTATTTAGGGCAAAAATACGCCGAAATAGCCGTATTTGAGCTGTTTTATCCCCATTTTATCTTCTGTGCGGATGAGCACGGCTATCGCGAAAAAGTGACAAAGCAGTTCCGTACGGTGAGGATAGTTATCGAACTCGACTGTGGGAACACGTAAATTAAATCAATAATATTACTTATACAATGAGCGGGCGGCGGACTTTATCAAAAGTCCGCCGCCCGTTGCTGTCTTTTATAAAATAATCAGGATATGTAAATAAAAGATTTAAAAATGCTGACAAGGTATTGAAATTTGCTTATTGTTATGCTATAATAGACTTGTATTATAATTTAACGAGGAAAATTTATGGCTCTCAGCTACAACAAGTTATGGAAATTGCTAATCGACAAGGGGATGACAAAGACGGAAATGCGCCTCAAAGCCGACATCTCTACGACCACGCTCGCTAAACTCGGCAAGAATGAAACGGTGTCAATGGAGGTTCTCCTCAGGATTTGCAAAGTTCTCGATTGCAACGTCGGCGACATTATGGATGTCATAAATGAGGAGGAGTGATTATGGGAACCAAAGGTTATATTTATATACTTACAAATCCGTCGTTTAAGGAATATGTCAAGATTGGTTATGCGGATAACGTTGAAAATCGTTTAAAACAGCTCAATAACAGCGAATGTATCCCTTTTGCTTTTAGAGTCTATGCAACTTATGAAGTAGAAGAAAGATTGACGGATAAAAAATTACATGCTCTTATTGACCAGCTTAATCCAAATCTGCGTTCTATTGAAAACGTAGGCGGTAAATTGCGTGTGCGCGAGTTTTATGCAATGTCTCCTGAGCAGGCATATTCAATTTTAGAAACGATTGCTGTTCTCGGTGGTCGTAAGGATCGTTTGAAACTTTGGGAGCCTTCTGCGCAGGAGAGAAAAGATGAAGATCTTGCGCAAGAGATTGAAGAAGAACATATCGAGCGGCTTTCTCCTTTCACATTCTCCAAGTGTAATATTCCCGTGGGCGCTGTAATTACATACTTTAATCGTGGTAAAGCAAATTCCGGTGTTGAGTGTACTGTAATAGACGATAAAACAGTTGAATATCAAGGAAAATCTTACTCTCTTTCTGCGTTAGCAACTGAGCTTTCCGGAAAACATGGTGTTGCTGGACCGAGATATTTTAAGTATAACGGTGAGTGGTTGAATACGATAAGAGCCAAAGCTGAAGGCAGAAAAGACCCGACAAGAGTAGAAGATGTTTGGGTTATTCCTTGTAACCCTAAACTTTATGATATCGTTGGGGCTTTCAATAAATTTGACACGATTGATTGGAGTCAAACAAATAACACCTCGGTGGGGGATACAGTTTATATTTATGTCGGCGGAGAGTATAAAGCCATCATGTATAAATGTGAAGTTGTGGCCACGGAGTTATACGGAGATTATAATGATGATTTAGAATTTTATAAGGGCTTGCCTGAGAAAACACATTCACGGTATATGCGCCTTAGGCTGATTGAAAAGTATGATAAAGATAAATTTCCGCTTGCTGACTTGCGCGAACACGGGCTTACTAACGTGCAGGGCAGGAGTAAGGTCACGCCACAGCTTTTAAATTATTTAAAAGGGAATTGTTAAAAAATTTTTAAGTAAATGAAGAGAAAAGTTCCGAAATCATTACAGGCAATTATTATTACTATGTTATTGGGGATGTTTATTCCTAAAATATTTGAAATAACCGGCGTTGCTATCTTTGATAAAATAATAATTAAAGGCTTATTGAGCCTCGCATTCTCTGCGGCAACAATATGTGTAGGAGTGTTTTATTCTGCCCGAATTTTAAAAGGGAGGACCTCTGGAGGGAAAGCGAGAATATCACTCTACATATTGTTTGCAATTATATTACTGAGTGTAACATCAACAGTTGTTTCATTTATACAATCTATAAGCGATATAATTCTTTATATTTTATCTGGATTGGCTGCGCTACTTAGCTTAGTTCTAATTATTTGGCTGGGTATAAAAGTAATATCCGCAAAGAAACAGTTTAAAACATCGCAGGAAAAATCCGTAATTCAAAGCCAAAACAATGAAGAGAAAATTCCTGTTGAGACGGAAAAATTTAATAAGCCTAAACCTTGCTATGCGCCTAAAAGCATACCCAAGTATGTGCAAGATAACAGTATAAAGCAAGCTGAGTTGGGCGTAGAATTAAAAACCCTATATGAATTGTGGAGCGAAAGGGGTGTAAGTAAAAAGTGTCTTACGGCTACAAATGATGAGAATCCTGATTTAAAATGGGTAAAAATTTATAAACCTCCTTACGCAAATGGTAAGTTTTATGGATATGTGCTAATGAATAACGCGCACAATACAGTAAACGGCGAAATATATTTCGCTGATAGACGAATATGGAGAGTTGCTGAAAATTAAAAAAGGAACACAAAATATGCCTAAGAAAGAAGTAAAATCAAAAGAACAATTGTTGGAAACCGTCCTTTGGAATTGCCGCGTGGCGCTCAGGACTATTGGTAGCCTTGAAAAGAAGAGGGATGCCATTATTTCACTGTGCTTTTTAAACTTTGCAAGCGTAAAATTTGAGCGCCGCCGCAAAGAAATTATAGAGCAGTATGGCGATGTGCCTGTATTTTTAGAGAAAGTTTCATTTTATAATGCAGAGAACGTCTACTATCTGGACGAGCATTGCCGCTGGAACTATATCGTTAAGAATGCAAGCGCGGACGATATTGCTGTTAAAATAGATAAGGCGTTGGCTGATATCGAGGCGAAGAACCCACCGCTGAAAGGTGCGCTTCCTCAACAACTTTTTGTTTCATTGAATGCCGATAAGTCCGCAATGAAGTCGCTCATCGATGAAGTCAATAAAATCAATGAGGAACGCTTTAAAGAAGAAGATTTAATCGGCAGGGTATATGAATATTTCCTTCAAAATTATGCTGCCTCCGGCACAAAGGAGGACGGTGAATTTTACACTCCTGCCTGCGTTGTAGAGCTCATCACAGAACTTATTGAACCGTTCGATGGCGTCGTCTATGACCCTTGTTGCGGTTCCGGTGGCATGTTTGTGCAGAGTATGCGTTTTGTGGACGAGCACAAGGGCAACCGCAAAAAAGTTTCTGTGGTCGGGCAGGAATCCAATCCCGACACTTGGCGACTTGCAAAAATGAACCTGTCTATTCGCGGTATTTCCTGCGATTTGGGCGAAAAGAACGCCTCAACGTTCACCGAAGATTTACATAAGGATAGAAAGGTTCGCTACATTATGGCGAATCCGCCCTTCAATCTTAAAAAATGGCGCGGCGAAGATGAGCTTATAGGCGACCCCCGTTTTAAGGGGTGGGGAGCTATGCCTCCCGTTTCAAACGCTAACTATGCGTGGATATTGCATATGCTCTCTAAAATGGACGAAAGCAACGGCATTGCCGGGTTTCTCCTTGCAAACGGCGCATTGAACGCAGGTGCTGGCGGTGACGATGAGGGTAGCGAAAATTCGGAATATATTATCCGTAAACAGCTTTTGGAGAGGGATAAGGTGGAGGCAATTATAGTTTTGCCCCGCGATATGTTCTATACAACGGATATTTCCGTAACGCTGTGGATTTTGAATAATAACAAAAAGGCTCACGAGCTGAACGGCAGAATGTTGCGTGACAGAACTAATGAAGTGCTGTTTGTCGATTTGCGCCGCTGGGACGATAACACCGAAGAATATGTGCTTGATAAAAATAAAAAGAAGAAAAAGACGGTGCTCTCCCGCAAGCAGATAGAAAAAATTCGTGACCTTTATTTTTCTTGGCAGAGCGCGGACAGAAACCTGTACAAAGACGTTCCCGAATACTGCAAGGCGGTTACGCTTGAAGGCGAAAACGGTATCAGAGCAAATAACTATACCCTTACGCCCAGCAAGTATATAGAGTTTATCGACCACGACCTCGATATCGATTTCCCCAAGGAAATGGCGCGTATTCAAAAGGAAATGAAGGAAGTTATCGAGCAGGAAAAGCAGTCGCAACAGCTTTTAATTAAGGCATTTGAAGGTATCGGCTATGGCATTGAGTAAAGTGCGCTTGGGGGATTACTTAAAATTATATAGGGAATGCTGTGGTATTGCGGATTTAACTTGTTGGGATGTCTCTGGCGTCAATAAGAACAAGGAATTTTTTGAGCCGGCAAAACAAGTTGGTGAGGATACATCAAATTACAAAATCGTCCCCCCTGATTATTTTGCTTGTAACTTAATGCATATTGGGAGGGATGTCGTGCTTCCTATTGCGTTGAATCGCACAAGTAAAAATAAATATGTGAGCCCGGCATATACAGTTTTTTGCTTAGTCAATGAGGATTTAATCTTAAAAGATTATCTATTTATGTATTTAAATTCGTCAGAAAAAGACCGTTTTTTTTGGTTTCACTGTGATGGTTCGGTGCGAGACGGTATGGATTGGAATGTTTTCTGCGATATGGAAATAGAGGTGCCGCCTATTGAAATACAGCAAAAATATGTAGATATTTATCAAGGCATGGTAAATAATCAAAGAGCATATGAGCGCGGCTTGGAAGATTTAAAACTTGTCTGCGATGGCTACATAGAAGACCTCCGCCGTAAAATGCCTTCTGAAGCAATTGGGAAGTATATTGTTGAACAAAATATAAGAAATAATAATTTGGCAGTAGTGGATGTTCAAGGGGTAAATAATGCAAGCGGATTTGGCGTAACGAAAGCTGATACTGCTGGATTAGATTTTCATAATTATAAAATTGTTTATGAAAGTTTTTTTACTTATAATCCATCAAGAATAAATATTGGCTCGATTGCATTGCGTAGAGAAAATGTTCCCCCGTGTATTGTTTCACCAATGTATATAGTTTTTTCGGTAATAGATAGTAATGTGTTATTACCTGAGTATTTAATGCTTTGGTTTGCAAGGAAAGAATTTCAAAGGAGTACTCTTTTCTATGCTACAGGTTCGGTTAGAGATACATTCGATTTTTCTAATATGCGGGAGGTTAAAATCCCCATTCCTGATATAGAAGTGCAAAAGTCCATTGTGAATATTTATAAAGTTTATAACATACGAAAAGAAATCAACGAGCGATTAAAATCGCAAATCAAAGATATTTGCCCGATTTTAATTAAAGGCTCAATCGACGAAGCGAGGTAACTTTACAAGAGGGAAGTGATGAATAAAGACGAATTAACAGCATACATAAAGAACTATTTAGAAAATGATAAAACCCGTAGTGCAATTATGCTTACGGGTGCCTGGGGCAGTGGTAAAAGTTATTATATTCAGAATGTTCTTACTAATGAACTAAATAAATGTAATCATGATGTTGCAATAATTTCTCTGTATGGTTTAAAAACAATAGCGGAGCTTAATAAAAGTATATATTTAGAACTCAGAGCGAAAAAGACATTAAAAAAATTAGCAAGCAAAAATAAAAACAAAGAAACGAAAAAGAGTAATAAATTATTTAATTGGCTAAGAAAGTACGGCAAGGAAGCGGCAAGCGGAACGGCTTTGGTCGGAAAGACCATAATTAAAGGTGTTGCTGGATTTTTTAATGTGCCCGTGGAGTTTTCTGACAAAGATTTAGAAAAATTATATACCTCTATCAACCTTAATGGTAAACTTATTGTGTTGGAAGATTTAGAGCGTTCCGGCATTGATATTATTGAAATAATGGGGTATGTGAATAACCTTGTAGAACAAGACGGCGTTAAAGTTTTGCTTGTTGCGAATGAGGATGAAATAATTAAGAGCAAAAATGATATTGATGAGGAACAGGATGATATTGTTAAGTTGGAGAAAGCTGTTGTTGACAGGGACAAAAAGCCTATACTGACCGAAAAAACTAAGGAATACATAAAAATAAAGGAAAAAACTGTATTTGATACAATAAAGTTTAACATTGGGCAAAGTGAAGCGGTAAAAGAAATTATTTCGGGATTTAGCTGCAAATATTTCAAGCAACTACTCGATAACAATACTAGTAATGGAAAGAAATGCATTTGCGATACTGTCGTTGATATTATGAATATGCTTGAAATATATAATTTACGTGCAATTATATTTGCATGTCAAAAAATGGAGGATTTATTTAATAATGTAGCTGAAAAAATTGAAATAGCTTATTTTGAAACTGTATTTTGTAGTATTATTGCATTTGCTTTAAGATTGAGTGCTAATAGCAATTTGGTTTGGGAAAACGACGCAACAGCGCCAGTTGATTTAGGCGTATATGCTTTTCCGCTATATAAATTTGTATATAATTTTATCAAAAATCATTTTATCTATGAACAAGATGCAGTCAAGACACAACAGGCATTTATTGCGCAGAAGAAATTAGAAATTAAACAAGAAAAAGCAAAAAATGCGTTGAATACTATTTACTATGCATTTGTAAAATCAGAATCCGAAGTGACAGAGGCAGTAAATACTATATGCAATTATCTTGACGACATAAATGTAATTCCTATTATGGAATATGGAAAACTCGGAAATTATTTAATTGCTGTCAAAAAAATAATAAGTAACACAACCCTAATAGATTTATGCAAAGAGAAAATCTTAACAAATATTCAAGAAGCAGAATTGACTGACAATCAAAAAATTGCATTAGAAGTGCATGATGGCGTTGAACTTGAATTGCCTGAAGAAAAGGTTGAATATGAAGATTTCAGCAAAAAGATTGTTGAGTGTGTAAATAGGCAATCAGCCCGTGCGTTGTCTACAATAAATGATGCAAATGGCGTCAAAAGTTTAATTGAGGCAATATCAGCTAATCACAATCAGTTTTTGTCTAATCGTTCACTTATGAACGGAATAAATGTTGGTGGGTTGCTTCACGCATTGCCAGACTGTACCTCTGCTCAAATTTCCGAATTGAGAGGTGCTATTATGGGTTTTTACAGAGCAGCTAATATCGCAGAATTTCTTTCCGGCGATATGGATGCATTAGAAGAATTACAAATTGGCCTCCAAAAGATTATAGACGATAATGCTATAAAAGATAAAGTCGTATTGCAGCAAATTAAATGGTTTGCTAAGAATGTGTCGGATATAATTTACAGATTAAAACAGGGATAAGACTATGGACTATCATTTTACAAAAGGAAATTTTACAGAATCTGAACTTGAAAAGGCGATTATTGAACTTTTCAAACAACAAGGCTATACCCATTTGCATGGCGATGAAATTCATCGTCCGTTTAAAGATGTCCTTTTGTATGATGACCTTAAAGCCTTTTTGTTGTCACAATATCCTGATTTAACTCAGTCTGAATTGAGTAAAATTATTAGCCGTTTGGACAATCTCCCCTCTGTTCCTCTTTATGAGTGTAACCGCGATACATATCGGCTTGTTTCGGAAGGTTTTGATTTTGTGCGTGAAGACCCTTCAAAAATAGGACTTTATATCAATTTTATTGATTTTGATAATGTCGATAACAACTCATTCAAGGTTGTGAATCAGTTTATTGTGGAAGACGGGCATACTCGTATTCCCGATATGCTCATATTTATCAATGGTATCCCTGTGGGCATTTTTGAATTCAAGAGCGCCATAGAGGAAGGAAAGACAATACATAATGCATGGGAGCAGATAACAATACGCTATACGCGCGACATTCCTGCACTTTTAAAATATACCGCCTTATCCGTTATTTGTGACGGCGCAAATACGCGATTGGGCACGATTTTTACGCCCTATGAATTTTATTATGCGTGGAATAAGGCGAATGAGCAAGATACCGTTGCCAATGGCATAAGTTCGCTGTTTACAATGGTAGAGGGCGCGTTTGCCAAAGACAGAATTTTAAGCATATTGCGAGATTTTATATTTTATCCCGATGACAGCGAAAAGCAGGAAGCTATTATCTGCCGCTATCCTCAGTTTTTTGCCGCCAATAAAATGCTTGCCAATATAAAATCGCATAAAAAGCCAGAAGGTGATGGCAAGGGTGGCATTTACTTTGGTGCGACGGGCTGCGGCAAGACGTATACGATGTTGTTCCTATCGCGCCTTTTAATGCTGCGCGATAGGGATACTTTCCATAATCCGACAATCGTTTTAATCACAGACCGTGAAGACCTCGACACACAGGCATCAAAGTTATTTGTTACGGCTAAAAAATATTTGCATGATGAGAATGTCCGCAGTATTGAAACGCGCGCCGACCTGAAAGAGACCCTTTCGGGCAGGGAAAGCGGCGGTGTTTACATTACAACTATTCAGAAGTTCTGCGAGGGGATAGGCGTACTCTCTGAAAGAAGCAATATTATCTGCATTTCGGACGAGGCCCACAGAACACAGACGGGTGTAGGGGCGAAGTTAAAAAAGACGGATAAAGGCGTTTATACTACTTACGGTTTTGCCGAGTACTTGCGTAGAAGTTTTCCGAATGCAACCTATTGCGGCTTTACGGGAACGCCTATCGACGAGGCGATTGCCGTTTTTGGCGATATCGTTGATTCCTACACGATGAAAGAGGCAAGCGATGACGGCATCACCGTTCGCATTGCCTATGAACCGCGCCTTGTAAGGGTAATGTTATCCGAAAGAGATGCTCAGGAAATAACAAAATATTATAAACGCTGTGCGGAGCTCGGGGCAAACAGCGAACAGATTGCTGAAAGTGAAAGAGAGATGAGCAGGATGACGGCGATTTTAGGACATCCCGACAGATTGAAGAAGCTCGCCGCGGATATCGTTCAGCACTATGAAACCTTATGCGGTGAAAAGCCTGAAATCGTACAAAAGGCAATGATTGTGTGCGCAGACCGAAAGTTGGCGTTCAGAGTTTTAAAAGAGATTTTAAAGCTCCGCCCCGATTGGGGTGTTGCCAAAAAGTGTGAGGACGAAAGCTCCGTTTCCGCCGAAGATTTAGAGCAGATGACGGAGATACCAAAGATTAATCTTGTCGCAACCCGCAACCCCGATGACGAACAAGAATTATTTGACCTCTGCGGTACAAAGGAATACAGACAAAAGCTCGATGAGCTATTTAAAGATACTAAATCGAATTTTAAAATTGCAATCGTCGTAGATATGTGGATAACTGGCTTTGACGTTCCGTCCCTTGCGGTGATGTATATCGATAAGCCGTTGCAGAAACATACCTTGATACAGACGATTTCGCGCGTCAACCGCGTATTCGAGGGGAAAGACAAGGGACTCATCGTCGACTATATCGGTATCAAAGCCGAGATGATGGAGGCAATTAAAATTTATGGCGGCCCGCAGGAGAGTCCCGTCGATGAGTTAAATATTTCTCTGGGAATATTCCGAAATCATTTGAAATTGATTGACGATTTATTATGCAATTTTAACGCAACAAAGTTTTTTGTCGGTGAACCTTTGGAGCGCCTTATGTGTCTTAATCTTGCGGCTGAATATGTGCAATCATCAAAAGAAATGGAAAGCCGCTTTATGACACTTTCAAGAAAAATGAAAGCGGCATATAACATTGTTTTTCCTTCGGGTGAGCTGACGGAAGCGGAAATAGCAAAAGCACAATTCTACCTTGCTATTCGTTCGATTATCTATAAACAGACGAAGGGCGATGCCCCTGATGCTGAAATCATGAACAAAGTTGTGGAAGGTATGGTGCAGAAAGCAATTTCCTGTACCGGCGTGGAAAACATTGTTGATGAAAACAAATCGATTGATTTGTTCAGCGATGAGTTTGAAAAGCAGTTAAAATCCATAAAGCTGCCCATTACAAAATTCAATGCTTTAATTAAATTGCTGCGTAAGGCCATTATTGGCTATGGGCACGTAAATAAGGTGAAAGCGATTGAATTCGATGAACGGCTGCGTAAAGTCGTAGAAATTTATAATACTCGGGATAAATTAGTCTTCACAAGCGAAGTAGTTGCCGACTTTGTAAATGACCTTTCCGATGAGCTTATTAAAATTTTTAAGGACTTGGAGGCGGACAAAACTTCTTTCGAGGCTATGGGCATTACATACGAAGAGAAGGCATTTTACGATATTCTCGTAAAAGTACGTGATGAGCACGGCTTTGTCTTCGCAGATGAAAAGTGTATTTCTCTGGCAAAAGAAATCAAGAAACTTGTGGATGACAAAGTTCAGTATGCTGATTTCTTTAATCGCGATGATATAAAAAATCAGCTGAATATGGATTTGACGGTTCTGCTTTATAAAAATGGATATCCGCCTGAATGGGACGAAGAAGTATTTAACAAGGTTATGGAGCAGGCGGAAAATTTCAAAAAGTATAATGGATAAACTCAATTCGGAGGAAGGTATGGCTGAAAAAGATAATAAAAATGCGCTGACGGGGGCATTTAATGAAGTTGTCGGCATTATAGAGAAGGCGCGGGAGAGGGCGTATCGGAAAGTCAATGAAGAACTCATCCTCATGTACCGCGACATCGGCAAATACATAAGCGAGCATGCGGAAAATGCAACCTACGGCGACTCCTTCGTGGACGGGCTTGCCGACTTCTTTGCAAAGAATTATCCCGACTTGAAGGGTTTTAACCGCCGTGGACTGTATAGGATGAAGCAGTTTTACGAGCTCTACAAGGACGACGAAAAAGTGTCACCGCTGGTGACACAATTGAGCTGGACGCATCACCTCATCATAATGTCAGCCTGCAAGAGTGCCGAAGAACGCCTGTTCTATATGACTTTGTGCATTAAGGAGCGTTACAGTAAGCGCGAATTGCAGCGGCAGATAGACAGCGGATATTACGAGCGGTACATACTCTCGCAAAAGCCCACAACACCTGCCATTGCCGAGGCGAAGAAGGCGACAGGCAATGTATTTCTCGATACTTACACGCTCGATTTCCTCGACCTGCCCGAAAGCGTATCCGAGCGTGATTTTTCCTCGGCTATCGTCAATAACCTCAAAAATTTCATTCTGGAAATCGGCAAAGACTTTACGTTTATCGGGCAGGAATACCGCGTGCAGGTCGGCAATCACGACTATTTTATAGATTTGCTGTTCTTCCACCGTGGGCTCTCCTGTCTTGTTGCGTTCGAGCTGAAAATAGGTGAGTTTAAACCCGAATATGTCGGCAAGATGAATTTATACCTCGAAGCTCTCGACAGAGATGTCAAAAAAGAGAATGAAAATCCGAGCGTCGGCGTCATTCTTTGCGCCAGCAAGGACGACGAAGTAGTAGAGTATGCGCTCAGCCGCAGTCTGTCGCCGACATTGGTGTCGGAATACAGGCTGAAACTCATTGATAAAAAGCTGTTACAGCGTAAACTCAAAGAGTATGTGGAGCTTGCAGAAATTTCAGAAAAAGGCGACGAGGAATAAGTCGCTTGGTAAAACTTAAAACTATTCAAGGGCGCAGGAGCAGTATGCTTTTGCGCCTTTTATAGTTGACGAGTGAAAAACTATATGCTATAATACAAACAAATGTTTGATATTTTACGGGTGTAATATGGCTGAAAAGCGTAAAAGAAGAACTTGGAGAAAGAATAATCAGGGTGAGCCGGGCGATAAAACCATCCACAAAAACAAGTACGGGTTTATCGAGATTGAAAACCCAATTTACTATAATAACAATCTTTATTTCTCGCCGCCCGAATTTTTAATGCGCAAGCCCACGCCCGAAGAGCGCAGAGAGATTGTAGTCAACTACATAATAAAACACAGCGGGCAAAAGATTGACACATCAAAGCTCGCGCAAAAACTTGCCGTTTCTAAGCGCACCATACAGTCATTGTTGAGCAAACTTAAAGCAGAAGGACTGATTACAATCGAACCTACTTTCGACAGCTCCGGCTTTCAAGGGCACAACAAATATAGCTATATCGGCCCGCCTGTTGAGAAGTTTGGTTCGGGCTTGACGATTGGAATGTTATACGACCCTAAAAATCGAGCGGGTTTCCGCGACTGGGATTGGGATGAATTCAGTTTTAAGTATAAGGGACTTTACGACCTTGATGACCTATACGACGCTAAATATACCCGCCGGATAACGCGGGCGAAGTTCATAAAGTCACGCGGCGGCGACCCTTCGTGTTGCATAAGCAAGCCTCGGTATATTGCCTTAAGATACAGTCACTTTATCAAGAGTAAGCCGGAAGAGAGGTATACGCCTGAAGAATATATTAGGATTAATTATATTACGGGTGAGAAATATGATTGCCGCCCCGGCAGTCTGTCCGCGGACGGAACGAAGAAATTTAAAATAGATTTTAGCCGACCGCTATTTTTATTTGCCTTGTTTGGGATACCGTTTGCCTGCGAACTTGAAGGCAGCGAAGACGACCCGAAGATAAATTTTTTCCACGCGAAGACGGAAGAGGAGTACGGGCAATTTTCATATTGGGGCGCAAACACGCTGCACTTTGTGTGGGATGCGGAGGACGGCCGAGACGAGCACCTGAACATAACGGGCGAATTTACAAGTAAATAAGATTAGGGTACAGGAAGCCGCGCAGATGACTGCGCGGCTTCTTTGCATAAGAAATTTAAAAAAATTTACTCAAGATAGGGGTGAAATTTCACGAAATTATATGAAGGGAGCGGAAGATTTATACCTTAATTTTAAAATGGAGGTGACAAAATGTAAGACCTATCAGGGGCTGCGCCGCAGGGGCCATAATCTTCGGCAAAGCAAAATAAGGAGGAATATATTGGAACAGTTTACTTTTTACGACATTTACTATGACGTCATATCGCAGTTGGAGGACGACGAGGCGGGTAGATTTGCAAAGCGAATTTGTAATTACGCGTTCAACGGCGTGGATAGTCATGGCAAAACAGAGAACGAAAATTGCTTTTGGGAGATAATCTATCCCACACTGAACGACGCGACCGCGATAGAAAAGCAAGATAAAAAGCCCTATTACCTCAACCGAAAAATGAAGCACTTCACATTTTATGCCGCATACGCCCGCATGCTGAACACTCTAAAAGATGACGCAAGCGCAGGACAATTTGTAAAAGCTATGTGCGGTTATATGCTTGAAAGTGTCGAACCCACGGAACTCAAACCGCCGGTGGACGCATACTTCAAGTTATTTCGCAAGAGCCTCGATTTGAGCAAAGTGCGAAGTGAAAGCGGACGCAAGGGTGGGAAAGCCAAAAAGAAGGATGAAGAAACACCTCTTGCTTTTACAGACTTCCTTGCACGAAACCCACAAATCAAAGACGACGTGTACAGCGAAAAGTTGAAGGAGGGCGTTGATTGGACGGCACTCAACCACTCGATACATAAGAGTGAAGAGTGGAAATCGGAGACAAGTCTATACAGGATAATCAGCAACCGAAGTGCGATAATCGGCACTTAGTATAGGGGTAATCAGAAAGCAAAGGACAACCAAACGTGCAAGCAAAAGTTTTATAACTGTGGTACAAAAATTGGGATTTTTGCAAGCAGGATAAGGAAGGTGGGATAAATGCCACCTTCGAGCCATTTTGCTTGCGCAAAATTTGCGGGAAACCCGCCAAAATTATCGCTTATAAATTAAAATATTTAAATGGCAAAAGAAGTGGTTGCTAAGTTTAAAAATTTAAGCAGTGAGTCGCGGAGTGGCGACTACAATGCAAAATAATTCTGCGTGACGTTGCGCAGGGAGAAAAAAATCAAAAAACTTCTGCGGCATACGGTTCAGAAAAAGTGCCGAAGTGATATGCGCGCAGTAGTGTAATTAATAGAAGCGCCGTGAATACGGAAAGGAGAACTATAAGCAAAACAACGAATAAATTTTAAGGGGAAAATATTACGGAAAACAAATGCAATGACAGGGTTGCGCGATACAGCATACAGCTTTCTATGTTGAGAACGCTGTTATCGTGCGGATTGATTTCCAAGGAGGAATACAACGCTATTAAAAAAGATCTTATGAATGATTATGGCGTCAGGTCAGATTTGACCGCTTGACAACTGATAATAGTTAGTGTATAATACACACTATAAAGTTAATACGATTTTTTATGAAAGGTGAATGATGAACGTTGAAGTAATTAAAGGCAATAATCGTGTTTATGCCCGCAGAAAAGGTGGCAACGCGAAGGAGAAACTGCGTGTTGCCGCTTATTGCAGGGTGAGCACGAATGACGAAGACCAGCTAAACAGCTATCGGTCGCAGGTTACATACTATACCGAGCTTATAAAAAAGAAAGACGATTGGCTGTTTGCCGGAATCTACGCCGATGAGGGCATTACGGGTACGCAGGTTGCCAAGCGCGAGGAATTCCAAAGGCTCATCAATGATTGTATGAACGGCGAGGTGGATATGGTCATAACCAAGTCAATTTCGCGTTTTGCAAGGAATACTCTGGACACGCTGAAATATGTGCGTATGCTCAAAGAGAGGAATATTGCCGTATTCTTCGAGGAAGAGAACATCAACACGCTGACGATGGACGGCGAGCTTTTGCTCGTCGTCCTGAGCTCGGTAGCCCAGCAGGAAGTGGAGAACATATCCGCTAATGTCAAAAAGGGCTTAAAGATGAAGATGCAGCGCGGCGAAATGGTCGGCTTTCAGGGCTGCCTCGGTTACGACTATGACCCCGTAAGCAAAACCATATCCGTCAACGAAGAGGAAGCGGAGATTGTGCGCTACATTTTCAGAAGGTACATTGAAGGTGCAGGCGGAAGCGTCATTTCAAAAGAGCTACGAAATCTCGGCTATAAAACCAAGCGCGGCGGCACGGCTTGGCCCGAATCTACGGTTATAGGCATTATCAAAAACGAAAAGTACAAGGGCGATTTACTAATGGGCAAAACCTTCACCGTTGACCCCATATCAAAGCGCAGACTCACCAATTTCGGGGAAGAGGACAGATATTATCTGGCTGACCACCACGAGCCGATTGTTTCGGAAGAAGTTTTTGAAAAGGCGCAGGAAATATTACACCGCAGAAGCAATCCCCGCAAGACCGACGGCGGGAAGCGCGAAATATTTACGCGCAAGTACGCTTTCAGTTGTTTGATTAAATGCGGATTTTGCGGCGGAACGCTCACGCGCAGATGCTGGCATAGCGGAACTACTCACAGCAAGGTCGTGTGGCAGTGCGTCGAAGCTACTAAGGGAGGCAAAAAATTCTGTCCCGACAGCAAGGGTGTGGAGGAGGTGCAGATTAAGAAGGCGTTTGTCGAGTCGTACAAACTGCTCTGCGAAAATGCTGACGGAGTGTTGGAAGAATTTCTTGCGCGCGTTGAAAAGAATCTTTCGGAAGATAACTCTTTAAAACAGCTCGAAAAAGCTAAGCGCGATGTCGCCGCGCTTGAAGGGAAAAGGGCAAAGCTCGTTGACATGAGGCTGGACGAAGTTTTGAGCAAAGAAGATTTTGAGTTGAAATATTCGGAGCTGTCTGCTAAAATAGAGGTTGCCAAAGCTGAGCTCGCCCAATGCGAGGAAGCGGCAAAGATTTACGGAAACGTCAGGGAAAGAATAGCGGTATTCCGCAAGACGCTGAAAGAACACGCCGTGCTTGAAGAATTCGACAGATATGTCTTTGAAAGCATTGTCGAAAAGGTAATTGTCGGCGGTTATGACGAAGAGGGCAACAAAGACCCCGAACTCATAACTTTTATCTATAAATCGGGTTTTAAGGACAGCCTTACTGCGCACGATTTCAGAAGTCCGCGCAAGAGCTACGCCGCCCGAAAAGAATCGTATCACTCGTCAGAATACGAGGGCGAAGATGTGTATCAAAAAGGCGGCGGCGACACAGCGCATCTCCGTGGTCGGCGGACCATATTATAACGGTGTCCTTGTCCATGCCGAGGCTGAACACCTTGTCCACTATGCGTCCCGCGGCGTAATCCGCAAGAGTATTTTGAGCATAGGCGTATCTGAGCATCTTTTTCCATTTGTTTTCGTCAAATGCCGTCGGCAAAATTATATTTCCGCCCACATTCAGACCGAGTGCGTTTTCCTTACGGTAAACCTCGGGCTTGTCTTTCAAATCGTCAGATATGCTCGGATAAAGTTCGATGTCCTTTTCGTCATACATATCCAGAAATCTTTGCGTCGGGAAATAGGGCTGATGCGGTCCCCAGAAATCCACTCGCAAAGTGAACGGGCGTTTACCGTCCTTTAACTTTTCTAACTGTTCACAGGCGCAATTGGCAAGATAAAAACATTCGTGTGCGTCATCTTCCGCCATAAGTTGTCCGAAACTGAGCGTAAAGAGATTGTCTATCTGTCTTATCGGGACGTCCGCACCGCTGTAAAACCTGTCGGTATCCGACAAACCTATTTCCACGTGCGCGACGGGATCTTCCGTAAGTCCGTGCTTTTTAAGATATTTACCGTAATTTTCGTACTTATACGGACTGCTGTATCCTTCGGGAGTAAATCCCTTGCACCCGAAAAAGGAACTTTCCTTTTCGCCTGCGTGCCATTTGCCGAAATAGTAATTGTCGTAACCGTTGTCCCGCAAAATGTCCAGATAGGTTTTCTCGGTAAAAGACGAACGGACTCCGTTGTTGTAAAGCCCGTGCTGATGCGCATACAGTCCGTTCAAAACACTTCTTCGCGCGGGACAACACAGCGGAGTAACAGTACGCGCATTGACAAAGTTTGTGCTTTTAGCCGCAAATTTGTCGTAATTGGGACGTTTTACCGCATTGTGGCGGTAAAACAACTGATGATCCTGCATTATAAGAACGACGTTTTTCATTTGCTCTCCCTGCACATAAGGAGGGAAGGTTTCCCCTCCCTCCTTATGTCAAACATTTATAAGAGGAATATTGTCACGCTGTTCAATCTGCCAATTGTACAGCATGGTTTTCATTAAACCGATAATACCCTGTTTGTCCTTTTCGAATATCAGATTGTTCATTTCGAAAGGATCTTCTTTGAGATTGTACAATTCGTCTATATCGTTGGCGTAATAAGTATATTTGTAATCACCGAAATACACCGTTCGCGCACGAGTGTCGGAAAAGTGTCCGTTTGTGGTACACACCATATACTCGCGCGGAGACGCTTGCCCGTACATAAGGTCAAGCAAACTCATTCCCGGCACCTCGTAGTCAAAAGACAGGTCAAATGCGTCAAGCATTGTGACGGGCACGTCGTTGGTGTTTACAAAAGAAGTGTTTTTCGTTCCTGCAAGGTCGGGACGGGAAGGATCTCTGACCGCCAACTGAATGTTCAGTATTTCTTCCGTCATATAGCACTCTTTGTCCGCGTGTCCGCCGTGCGAACCCAATGCGTCTCCGTGGTCGTTTGTCCATATGACCAGCGTGTCGTCGGCAAGTCCCGTTTGCTCAAGAGTGTCTAAGATTGTACCCACTGCGTCGTCTACCATTGTAGCCTGAGCATAGGCAAGCCCCATATAAGTACGGAACGTATTCCAGTCCTTGGAATTGGGAACGGGTAAAGCCGGATTTGTGCCGTTTTGCACCGAATTGTCCCATGCGTATACCTTCGGTTTGTTTATAAAAGGATCGTTGAATGACGGGTACTCTTCTATATTGCCACCTATCACTCCGTTTTCGTCGGTGTAAAGGTCGACAAATTCCTGCGTGGGATAATACGGATGATGCGGACCCCAGATGTTTACCGACATCACAAAAGGTTGATCGGAATTATTTTCCGCAATGTTCTCCAACTCGGTATTTACCATGTCCGCGAGAAAGTACGCTTCATGAAATTCCTTGGGAGCCTGCATTATTCCGAAAAAGTTTCCGGTGATTATGTTCATGTTTGCAACATCATAAACATCGCCTTTGGCAGGTCTGCCGTTGGGTGAAAGAGAATCCTGCTGTATTATCATCACGGGCGAAGTGTATTCCGACCCGAAATAATTGTTACGCGCAAGATAGTCCTTGTACTTCTGCGTCTTGTAGGGCTGACCGTAGCCGGGAGTGGACCATCCGTTTATACCGTAGGAATATTGCGGTGTATCGTTGTCCATTGAACTGCCGCTGTAATGAGTTTTTCCGTAGAAGTAGGCGTTTTGTCTGTCAAATCCGTTTTCCAGCAACACGTCGTAAATCGTGTCCGCATTGGCGTAAACGGGGACATTGACGCTGTTGTGAATTATTCCGTGCTGGTGCGGATAAAGTGCGGTAAGCAACGAACGTCTTGCCGGACTGCACAGCGGATTGACGGACTTTGCATTGACGAATTCCACACCGCTGTCGACAAACTCGTCGTAATTGGGACGAAGTATTCCGTAAGTATCGTTGTCCGTGCCGTGCTGGTAGGACAACTCGTGGTCGGTGACAATCACCAGTACGTTTTTATAGGAACCGTAATCCCTGGTCTGCGCCACGGCAATATTGTCCAGCCGATAAGCAAAAGCCATAAGGGTGACCATGCACACAAGTACAAAGGAAACGATGTATATACTTATAAGTTTTAATTTTGTCATTCCGTCACCTCCGCTATTGAACGGTACATAAAGGGGCTTTCGTAATTGCAACTGAATGTCTTGCCGTCACCAGCACAGATATACCACGGACCGTCACCCGTTTCGTAGGCGGGAATAAACATTTCGATGTACTTTACTCCTGCGCCGTAACGCACTGCCGTCAGTCTGTCGCAACCGAATACAAACTGTAAGCCCGACGGCGTCAGCGATCCCGTAAGCAACGCCCCGCCCGCAAACGTTATTCTGATTCCTTCCGAATCGTATCCGTTGCCCAGACTGTCTGTCAGGTGTTGTTTGTCCGTAGCGATTGCAATCATGAGTTCGTCGGAAGCAAATGTGGCAAACAGGTAAATTCCCTTTTCGCTGCCTACCGCTTTTACAACAGCCTGCCCTGCGTAAACGACGGTGGCGTCGCCGTAGACTTCGTCGCTGTCGTAGCCGTCGGCAACTATTCCCGACTGTTGTTGTACCGTGGCGATACCCTTGTGCTCGCCCGTCACATACAAGATGTTGTACAGCGCGGCAAGACTGTAAGCGTCGTACCATTGCAAAGTATAGTTGTTTCCGTTGTCAAATACTGTCTGAGTAAAATTTTCCGGCAACCGTACTTCGTCGTAGCATCTGTTGTTTTCGCTTCCGTCCTGTATTTCGTCGGAATTTACAGAGGAAACGTCGCGGTGCGACAGAGCAAATCCGATTTTGTCGGGCTTGCCGTCAACGCCTAAAACAGCGTAAGGAAGATAGACTTCGAATGTATATCCTACGTCGTCGTCGCGGTAAGTTTTAAGGTCTTCGGCTCCTACTGCCGTCTTTGTTCCGTGCAACTGCAGGCGGTATTGAGGCTGAATGCTTTCCTGCAATTCAAATCCGACCTTGCTTTGCTTCGCTTTGCTTATCCACACGTCGCCGTTTACGTTTACCTGCAATCTGAAACACCGTTCATTGAGAAGCACCGAATCTTCTGATGCAAAATTTAAATACAGTTCGAATCCGTCAGACTGTGTAAACCGTCCCACAACGTAATCGTTGTATATGAGATTGTCGTCTTTTACATCCACTCCAGCGTACATCCCGTTGTCGTCAAAATAAGTTCGGACAGTAACAGCCGAATTTAATCCCGCAACGTAATCGGGCATTTGCGAATACTGCTGTTCGTTCAGCACGCCGTCTATCCTGAATCCATCGGTAACAGCGTTTTCACGGCTGTTTATTACGGCGTATTTGCGCGTCAGAACATTCATTTCGCCGTCGTAAACGGTATATACTGCTACATACCTGCCCGACTGCGCAGCGCAGAACATTACAGGATACATATATCTCGTTTCCGGTATATACTCACTTCCGTCGGGAGCGTTTACGTACATTCTCACCTGTCGGGTGATATCCGTTCCCTGTCCGTCCGTTGCGGAAGGAACGGGAAGGTAGACGTTTTGCCCCACCGAAACGTCAAGAGTTTCCACGGACAGTTGCAAGTTTACGGCAGGTTGTCCCGCTATGACGTCGGGCTCCGAAGGCTCGTCGGGTAAAACGGGTACACAGCCCCCCAACAACAGCAAAAGCGTCAATATAACCGTAACAATAGATTTTCTCATATCAGCCAACCTCCGTTACCGTTATATTTTTTATTGTACCGCTGACGTATTCCGCCGCAAATCCGAAAGATATTGCCCCGTAGGTTGTTGAAGTGCGAGTGGCCACAAGCACATCGTTGACGTACACGAAATACGTTTTGGCGGTAAGCGTGTTGCTGACGTAAATGCGGAAATCAATCTCGCCGTTGCGATCCAGAGTGTCGTTGAAGTCGGTATTTCCCGTAAGATCGCTGTGATTGTACCATTGAGTAAATTCGTTTACCATGTACGTTTCGATGCGGTCCTGCTTACGCGCCGCGCCGTAACATATCATGTCGGCATATCCGCGTTCGTTGTAAACCATCAACGCCAGTTTCGGCCACAGGTTGCCCGACGTGTCGTTTGCTGCGTTCACTTTCAGACCGGAAGTGGTAAAACTGACAATTACATCTTTTTCGTAAATTCCGGGCAATCCCGCACGGCTGTATTCGAAAGGCTTGTCCGCACAACGTGCGTCTATAATCAGATTCGTTCCGTCGGCAGTATATGCCCCGAAATTGGCATACTCCAGTCCCAAGGCGAGCGGAGCGACATTTTCCGTACACTGTCGGATGATATTGTCCGCTTCATCGCTGTCGGCGCTGTAATACACGTCGGTGTATTCTATTGCGCCGTCGTACACGGTAAATCCAGGAACAGTGGGCTTGATGTCAAGCACACGTATCTGCACCAACTCGCCGTTGTTTATAAAGTAAAAATACTTGCCCTGTCTGACAACCGTCAAGGACAGTTCGTTGCCGGTGTTGCCTGTAAGCATGTATCTGTAACCGAGATCTGTACGTCTGTCGGCGTTGTAAAGCGTTGCGTAGGTGGTAAATTCTTTGCGGCCGTTGTCAAACAAAAAATCCATATTGTGCGGCAATATGTTCGATCCCGCATTGAGTCCCACCTTACTGTCGGCATTGAGTGCAGTAATACGCACCGTCGCGGAAAACACGTAACAATCTGACGGTTGAGCGTCGGCATATTCCGTACGCTTATAAATTTTACTGTTGTTGATTAATTGTCCGTCGCTACCGTTGCCGGCTACCGACGCATTGGCGGCGGGTAATATTGCGGGCAGAACTGCAAGTCCTGCCGCAATTGTCACCGCCAACAACATGGCGATTTTTTTAGTAAGATTCATCCTCCACCTCAAAACTGTTTGCTGATTCGGTAATAAGTACCGGGGTTTGTGTTTGTAGCGACTGAACCGCTGTCATCCTGACAGGAAGACGTCCAACTTGCTCCGTCAATCGTTGCTCCTCTGTCATATACGGTAACGAGTACGGCGAAATCGACGGTACTGCCCTCTGCGGGGGCGGTGAGATTGAGAGTAGTCCACGGAACAAACATTTCAATGCCCCAGCCCGTGTCGGTATCGTCTATATCGGTGTCGGCTACAAACGCATTGTTTGCGCTTGACCAGTTTCCGTCAGTGGCGCTGTGTCCTATTGTTCCGTTTACGGTAACCCCGTATTTCAGCGGATTGCTCATCATTACACGGTTGATGCCTACCGGATGCAACATACCCATATACGCCGCGCCCGTAGGGTCAAACTGAATTATCTTGCCGTCCGTGCGTGCTTTTGTGGCAGGAGTAATCAACGACGTGTTGTCGTATTCGGTGGAAGGCACAAGTCTTACGTCTATACAGTCGTTGCAGTTGATGCCGTAGTTGTTGAGGAATCCTCTCGGCTCGGCAACTATATTGCTGTCTTCCACATACACTCCCACGTAAATGCCCGATTGGATAACCTTGACTTTTATGGTCACTTGTCCGCCGCCGGCTGCAGGTTTGCTGGGAACGTTAATTGCGTCTTTCCAGAAACTTTCTTCCATGTAGCCGTCAAGCACCACGTCTTCCGAAACAAGACAGGGATTGATTCCCAGCATTTTGGGATTGGAATCGTTTATTCTGAGGAAATGATACAAATCGGGATGCAATGCCTGTACCGATACAAGAGGTCTTCCGTTGAAGTTGGTTTCGTTGTAGAAAATATTGTTTGCCGATGCGGTAGCGGCGTCTGCGGCATTGGGCGCTCTGTAATCGCTGCGCACTTCGGTGTTGGTAACGTTGCGGTGTCCGAAATTGACTCTTATGTAATCTTTCAAATAATTGCAGTCCTGACTGTTGGGGCGTCCCGTATATCCGAAATCCGTCCAGGCAAGAAACAATTCCACCGAATAACCGGTGTCAACGTCTGTAGCATTGGCTTCCGTCATCGATGTCTGTTTGTTGTAAACAACGGTACCGTTTGTCTTTACCGCAAACTTTCCTGTAAGATCCATGCTTCCGTCCTTCCACTTGTCGTCGATATTGTTGGGCACGTAAGTCTTGTAACTTCCGTCTATGCCTATGCGGATTCGGAAACACTTGGTGTTTTTAATGTCCGCCCGTCTTGCGTCAAACGGATTGAAGGAAAATTCCAGCCCGTCCATAAGGTTCAGCCTGTTTTCCAAGTCGGAATCGGCGCTTGCAATCAGATTGGTGTCTTTTACCACTGCTCCGATGTACAGACCGTTGTCGTCGGCATAGAAACGGAAAGTAACCTGTCCGCCGATACCTCCCACATAATTGTTGAATGTGTTGTACTGTGCCTCGTTGACATCGCCGTCTATATTCATTGTGTCGGTTGTGGGATTTACGGTAACGTTGAAGGCTTTTTCTTCCGCCAATGCGCCCTTGCTGTCTTTGACGCCGTAAACTACTTTATACTGTCCCGCAGTTGCAAATGTGTGAGCAAAAGTCGCCGCCTCTCGCTCCTCCACCACGACTGCGCCTTCGCCGTCTAAAATGGTGACCTTTATATCATCGGAAATATCTCCGCCCTCCTCGTCGTAGGCGGATGCGGAAGAAATAAGCAATGACTGTCCTGCAAAAATCGTGTAATCTTTTTCAGGCGCGCTGATAACAGGAGCGATATTGGGGGCAGCCACTACGGTAATAAGATATGTCTTGCCGTCCGTCTTGCCGTGTTCGTTTTCAAGACTGTATCTGACAGTGTAAGTGCCGGAAACAAGCATTCCGACGTTGTTTTCGGTGTTGCCCGCGCCGTTGAACCGTACGGTTTCGGTACTGTCAAGCAGTTCCACCGTAATTGATGCGGAAATATCCGCGCCGTATCCGTCGTCGCCCTTTGCAGCACGCAAAACGACGTTTTCCTCATCGGTGAAACTCTGTTCGGAAGTGTCAACGGTAATTACGGGCGATTTAGGTTCGGGCAACGGTTCGGGTTGCTCTACCGTGATGTTTATTTCCTTTGTGTCGGAATAAACGTCTGCGCTGTTTACCGCACGGTAACGTGCGACGTATGCTCCGACGCTGTCGGGAGTAAACGTATTAGTCACGTTTCCTTTGCCGGAAAACTTTTCGTCGTTGTCTTTGAACACTTGGACGGTTATACTGTCGGAAATGTCGCCGTCTGTGCTGTCTGTGGCAGTTGCCGACGGCAATGTCACGCTCTGTCCCAGTTCGCAACGCAACGGACTCTGGCTGACGGTAAGTTGCGGCTTTTCTGCGGGAGTAGGTTGTTGCGGAGTGCATGCCGTCAGTCCGAACAACATTGTAAGCACCAGTATCACAGGCACTATTCTTGTTACAAAGGTTTTCATTTTGCCCCTCCTGTTTCCAATTGAACGTCCACTTTAACGTATTGTCGACCGGCATTGGACTCCAATCGGTTTTTTAATATTTCAATGGCTGTGTCCGCCATCAGTTTCTTGTCGGTATCTATTGTGACAATGCTTTCAAATACCTTGAAATGCGAATGTATGTTGTCGTAACCCGTCACTTCCGTTTTGCGGACGCGCTCGTCGGCGGAAGAACATATGTAAGCGCGCGTTTCCAAAGCCATTATGTCGTTGAAACAGAATATAGCGTCGGGAATTCTGTCCGACTGCACCAGACGCGCTGTTAAATCGCCGCAATTTTCGTTCGTACACATTACGACGTTGTCGCGGTCGAACTTGATACCGTGCTCGTTTAACGCCTGTTTCATTCCGGAATAACGCTGTTCGGCACACTGAAGATTTACGCTGTACATCATTATGTCGGTATAACCGCGCCGAGCAAAATAGTTTCCCATTAAATATCCGCCCTTGTAATCGTCGGAAAATATACAGTCCACATACGGATTTTCACAACTACGTCCTATCAAAATCAGTGGTTTTTTGTGTTTTTGCAACATTTCGCACACTTCGTCTGTGGGCTGCATGAACGTCAGCACCGCATCAACATTGTGCGCAAGCATTTTACGGGCAACGTCCGTTTCCATCATGCAACTGACGCTCGGTTCTACGAAAAACATCGACGAATATCCCATTTGTCTCAACGATTCGTTTATCAACGAACACATTACAGAAAAATAGGGGTTGAGTATGTTTCCGTACAATACGCCCACAACGTTTGTTTTGCCCGTACGCAAAGACGACGCCGAGTAATTGGGAACGTATCCCATCTGCTCTGCCAGCAAACGCACCCTTTCTTTCGTGCTCTGAGAGATGCTCTTGTCATCCCTGAACACTTTGGAAATTGAATTGACAGTCAGATTTGCCGCCTGCGCTATATCTTTCAAAGTGCACCTTTTTCCCACGGATTTCCTCCTTTTTAACCTTTTTTGCTCTGAAAAAGTTGTTTTTGCAATTTAGTTTATCGTTAACCTAAGTCAAGTATAGCAAAGAGAAAAGGCTTTGTCAATACCGAATTTTTATTTTTTTTACATTATTCAACTGCCTGCCTCACGACGAAACGACTAGTGCCGATCCGCCGTGAAGGCTGCTGTTACCGTCTTTAAAAATCGTTTTGGCACAGTTGGGAACGATTTGCGATTAACGGTGATACAATCACCTTGAGGTTGCACATCGTATGCGTTTTGCAAATCACACGATACGCGGTATTTTTCGGGGTGCCGATTGCTTGTCGTCCGTTACGTCGCCAAATACAAAACCCGCCGTTTTACAATTTCTGACGCCGGGTTCTGCCCTATGCCGAAGTACATTTGTTTTTGTGATTTAGTCTCTGCCGTTTACCGTGTGCAACGGACAAATCAAATATTTTACAGGAGGTAACAAAATGAACTTTACTGCAGTACCGATAATTGTAATTTGCTGTTATCTGTGCGGTGAAATATACAAGGCAATATTTCGCAATCGCACGGACGCCTACAAATTCATTCCCGTCGTAACATCTGTAACGGGTGGAATACTGGGAACAATTATTTTTCTGACAAATCCCGAAGTTATACTTGACGCTCCCAATATATGGGTGGCAATAGGCATCGGCGTTGTCAGCGGCGCGTCCGCAACCGGCGCAAATCAGATAATCAAACAAATATTTCAACAAAATCAGAACCAATCGGAAAAGGAGGAAAAAGATGAATAACTTTAATGAGGCATTAGCAGGATTAGACGGTGGCGGCGGAAGTTCGAATGACGACATAATGCCCGTAACATTCGAAATACAAATGTACAAGACAACGGCGTCCTCGCAAGACACGGAAACATCGTTACTGTGCACTGCCGAACAACCCGTTTTTGTAAAAATCACGGCTACACGCGTCATGGATTTAAAAACCGTTACGAAAGCGCTGTTAAAAATACGCAAATCTGGCGGCACGGCAACGGGAATGGCACTTTACTACGCAACGGCAAACAATACGGTATACTACCACTCTTCACACGTTGCGGTAAAAGAAATCACTTCGGGCGGAGCGTCGTATCTTACGGCAAATTTAAGCAACATTGTCGAAGACGACGTAAACAATGGATTGCCGATATATCTTGCGCTTGTACCTGCGGAGAACTCGACGTCCGCTTGTCTTGTGGAAAACCATTTAAGCGCAAATGCTCCGGAAATAAATTTAACCTACCTCGCAGACGACGATTTTATTCCAAACGTTCCTGTAATCGAAAACAGCGTAGGCTCGAAAGGCAAATATACCATAAACGTACGCAACGGCAAATTGTTTTATTCGCAAAGCGTTTTTGCGGCTAACGGCAACTGCTTGCCCTTCAACCTTTCCGTCACATACAACGCAAGCGACCGAGACAACAATGCTCCCAACGGAACAACGGGCGTTATGAAAGGATGGACGTTCAATTATGCTCAGACATTGAGAAGTATAGGCAGCGATTACGTTTATCTTGACGGAACGCACAAATACCACACGTTTAAAAAAGCGCAAAACTCCGATTACACTTACAATGACGTAAGTGCGGCAAACGGCAGTTATCTTACCACACTAAATTCTCAATACGAAATATCCGACGGTAAGACAACAACCTTAAAATTCGATCAGAACAAACGATTGGAAAAGATAAGCGTACAACAAGGCAGTGCCGTAAAAAGCAACGACATTACCTACGACGCCGAAGGCAGACTTTCCACCGTGACGGACGGCAGGGGATATACTTACAGTCTGCAGTATCTGAGCGGTCAAATAATAGTTTACAAAGGAGCGTCTGACGATTCGGACAAAGAAACGCTTGCACAAATAACGCTTGATGCCGACGGAAGAATAACCGAGATTAAATACGCTCGTTCCTCCGAAACTTACACATTCGAGTACAATCTTTCAGATAAACTCTATAGCGTGTACGACTCTGCAACACAGCAAACGGCAACATTTAACTACAACCAAAGCGAAAAAATATCTTCCGTTTACGATCAGGTATATAAAAACGGAATAAGTGCACCCGTTCAATCGCGTTTCCTGTCGTATAAGTATATGCACAGTTATGTTGACACCGTACCCTATTCGACAAACATCGCTATGTCCACCAATACCGCGGGATATGAATTTGACGCCAACGGAGAAGTCGTAAGCATGTCCGATGGACTGGTGGCGGCCCTTGTGAAAGGTAAAGCGTTTGTATACAAAGACGACTTTGTCAGTCAGACAATAACCACCGACCTCAAGCCGATACACAGTTTCGAGTTTAACAAAAACAGTATGCCCGCGTCGGAGTACACCCTTTCGCCTTCGGCAAATTACTCCGAATATTCAAGTATTTACCAATACGTGGATTTAACGGGCAAACCGACAAACGACTATGTATTTTCCGCCGAAGCAGTAATCGACAACGATGAATGGGGGGAAGGTTCAAACCCTACTGCCGTATCGGCAACGCTTTTGTGTGCGGATGAAGAAGAGGGCACATTGCATTTTGATCCCAATCAGAATACGTGTCAGTTCCGCGCTACGATAGTAAACATCAACCCTACTTCCGTTAAATTACAGGCAAAAATCAGCGTCACCAATACTACCGGCAACGTACGGTTTAAAAACCTTAAAATCACGCCACTTTCTTCGGCTATTTCCCGATACTGTGTAAACAAAAGTTTAAACGGAATGGAAACGCACACCGAACACAACTCAAACGGTAGCGCAACCTGGTACGAGATGCAGAAATGCACATTGTACTGCGATGAAGAAAACGGAGTTACAAACGTTGCGTTTACTTTCAGGGATCACCTGCTGACGCAAATGAGTATGTCGAAAAACCCCGATTCATACAATGTTTGGTACAACGACGGTAAAGGAATGTTTACAAGCGTAGGGTATACGTCTCTGGCTTTTCCGTCACACTCCTATTCCTTGTCCAACGTTAAATTTGCTACCGTGCAATCGTCGTCAAACAGAACAACGTTTACTTATGTTGACCAGCCGACGACAGATTCAGGCAATCTGTTTAAAGTAAAAAGCGTAATCAACGGTATTGCTCCGGATTCTTCTTCTGCCGTACCTGTGGCAGAATCGGCGGAAGAGTACGATCAGTATTTCCGTGTGTGCAAGTCAACGGACATAAACGGCATTGAAACGACTTATTCTTACGACAGCTACGGAAATGTAATTTCAGTAACGACAAACCCTGCGTCCAACACAAGTCTTAACGTAAAGCAATCGTTTACATACAACGCAAACCATGACATTGCTACCGAAACAGACTATCGCACATGGGAAGTTTACCAAACTTCCTATACCTACAATGACCAAAATCTGCTGACCTCGGTCAAAACGCCGATAAACCAGACGACAAATTACACCTATACGGCGGATCAGGAAAAACTGCAAAGCGTTTCCGCAACGCTTTCTTTGCCTTACTACACCGCAACCAACGGTCTTGCGTACAACGGAGACTTTGTGGACAGTCTTACGGCAAACGGCACGACGTTCAGATTCGCCTACGACAAAAGAAACGATGTCAAATCAGTGTCTGTAAAATCAACGGAAGATGAAACGGTGTTCAATTTCGAAAGTCAATCAAACTTTGACGATCCGCAGAATGCAAGTCGTATTGTGACCTTCGGCAACGGTCACAAGGTAAAATACTGTTACGACAACTACGGCAGACTGATTGAAGTTCGGGACACTACGGATGTTCACAAACTGCTTGCATTTTATATTTACAGCACCGACATCCTGCCTGCGGATACTCAGATTACCAATCCCAAAGATCCGCAATTAATACGCACGTCGGACGCTTTGCTGCGCAGAGCTATAATGCTTACTTCGCAGACGGAAGCGGTTGTGACCGACTACATTTACAATGACTTCAGGACGCTTGAAAAAACCGAACGCCATGTTAAACCCGTAACGGTAAGCCTGACGGACAACGTCTTTACACTCACGATAAACACGTCGCAAGCACTGTCCGACTGCTCGGTAGAAATTACGCAAAAAGACGTTTACGGACGTAATTTGAATACTAATGTAGAATGTGAAAGCAATATAAATTTGCTCAACTCCTGTACTTACGAAAGTTTTGCGTCCGATTCGGTAACACAGCAAATTACGGAAGTAAAGTCCGCAAACACTTCTTTGGCAACCGTTCAGACCGACTACACTACAGACAGTTTAAAGCGTATGGAATCGGTAAAGGTCACCGTAAACGGCAACGGCTACTCAAGAGACATTGCGTACATACCAAGACAGACAAGAACTCTGATTCCCGGGCCGGGTGGCGGTGGCGGCGGCACTATCGAACCTTGGTCATTAAACTCTATCGGATACAAAACCGAAACGGTTGGTACTACTTACTACCCGTCCCTTGTAACAACCAAGGAGCTTCGCAACAATGACGTAGTGGAAACCGAGTCTCTCAGCTTGACTTACGACGCCAACGGCAATATTACAACTTACGGTTACAACACTTATACCTACGACAAGTTTAACCGCCTGACAAGGGAAAACAATTACTATCTTGACAAGACAATAACATGGGAGTATGATGTAGGTGGAAACATTACGTCACGTAAAGAATATGCTTTTACTACAAGCACTACTACTCTCGGTACACCTATCA
>ENA-OYZE01000006-OYZE01000006.1-human-gut-metagenome-genome-assembly--contig:-NODE-6-length-125606-cov-9.591497_pt1 | contig 125606 bp, 115 predicted proteins | sample MGYA00243259_ERZ653469 | MGnify/ENA primary metagenome ERZ653469 (study PRJEB26926, sample SAMN06164913) | human gut metagenome | biome: ENVO:00009003; feature: ENVO:2100002; material: ENVO:00002003...
TTCGTAAAAAACTGTAACACAAAATAAGCCTGTCTTCGCTCGAAGAAAGACGACCTTTTCACGAGGTTTAAGCAAAAAATTGTACGCTTACAAAACACCATTATGGCGCGTCTTTCAGACGGCTCGGGTGCAGCGCGTTTTGCGCTGAAATCCATACAGAGCATTGCGCTCTGCGGCGCAGTCATATCTGCGCTAAACTCCCTCATATGGGGGAGTATCCGCACTCTAAGGCACGGCAAAAAAGCACAGGCGATACGTTTGCCTGTACTCTTGCATTATATCATATAAAGCTGCCGTTGTCAATAGAAATACAAACATTTGTTTATGTTTTGTGATAAATTTTTTATGAGGCATCCTAAGTGTAACTATTTATTTCAATCGGTTGCTTTGTCAGCTTTTATTTTATCCAGGATATCTGTCATATTCTCATCAAACGAAACAGTCTTTTCCGCGTTTTCGGGTATAGCTTCGGGGTAATCTGCATTTATTCTGATAAGGTGTACGCCTTTGCAATTATAAGTCATTCGCTCAAATGGAAATCGGATAATGGTGGGAGTATTGAACCCCACGCCAAGTTCTAAAAGCACGGTGTTTGTTTTGCAGGCCTTATCATAAAATTTTTCGTATTTTTCGTTGGCGGCATACCACGCGTCGTCCTGCACGAAAAAGGCGTCCTTTCGTATATTTACTTCCATATCGCCGCCGCATACGGGACATTTCGGAACGAGATGTGAAGGTACTTTGCAGTCCTTTTGCTCATCATTCATTTTTATGATTAGCTCTTCATTGTCGTATAACTTATCGTGGCAACCTTTTGCGCATTGAATTTTACCGTAATCGCCCTGCACGGCAAAAATCCGGTCGGGGGAAAATCCGGCTTTATAAAACTGATAGTCGACGTTGGTCGTCAATACAAAGTAATCTTTGTCTTTTACTAGCTCAAAAAGGTTTTTATAAAGCGGCAGGGCGGGCGGCATATAACGATTTACCAGAATATGCCTCGACCAGTACGCCCATTTTTCTTCCTGTGTTCTGAAAGGATAAAAACTCGACGTATACATATCCGTCATGCCGTATTTTTGAATATACTCCGCGAAATTATCGGTAAACCGCTGCCCTGAATAGGTAAGGCCCGCCGCCGCTGAAAGTCCTGCTCCGCCGCCGATAATAACACACTCGGCGCTGTTTAACAATGTCTTTGCCTTATTGATTCTGTCTTGCAAGTTCTCTTTCATAAAACTTCTCGTCCTCCACTAAAAACACGTTGAAAATTACCTTTAAGGTACTGTCTGCATTTTGTTTCCATTCCTTTATTGTCTGAACGGCAAGGCGGCAAGCCTGCTCTTTAGGGTAGCCGTATACCCCCGTTGAAATACAGCAAAACGCGATAGAATCAAGCCCCATTCTCTCCGCTTCATTCAGACATGAGATATAGCAGCTTTGCAAATCTTTTCTGTTTGTATCCGTTACCTGCCCGCGCACAACAGGACCCACAGTATGGAAAATAAACCTGCTGGGCAGATTGTAGGCTTTTGTCACTTCGACTTGTCCGTTCGGCTCTTCCCTGCCCTGCATTATAGTGTTGCAGTCAAAGCGCACCTGAATGCCCGCATTGGAGTGAATGATGTTGTCTATGCAGTTATGCAGCGGCTGAAAACAACCGAGCAATGCGGGGTTGCAGGCATTTACGATTGCGTCGGCGTTCAGCCTCGTTATATCTCCGCGCCAGAGCGCGATGCAGTTTTTATAGGGAAAACTATCGACGTCCACAATTCCGCGCTCTTTTGTCCTTTCTGAAAGGTATTCATCCTGCAACTTTATAAATTCCTCCGTTGCGGGAATAGGCGGACGCACATTGCAAAGCGCACGGAAATAATTGGCTTTCTGATTATCCGCAAGCTCAGGCACACTTTCTCCGCGCTCAGCGCATAGCATTTCTATCAATCTGTCCAAAACATTGTTTTCCATTATCAATTATAGTCTCCTTATAGCGCCGATCGGGCAAATTTCAAAACAATTACCGCAGTGCAGACAGTGTGTCTGATTTATTACGGCACGATTTTCCTGTATTTCTATGCACCTTTGCGGGCACACGGAAAGACATTTTTTACAGCTGGTGCAATTTTCGTCTATATAATATCCGGATTTGACGTCTGTTGTCCCGCCGAAAACAAATGAAAACCTATCGATAGGCTTTTTCGATAAGTCAAACCACTCGCCGTGCCCTTCATAAATTATAAAGGCGGTCAGATTTTTTTGTGATTGCTCGGTGGGGTAGATGTCATACATATACTTGTTGCGCTCCAATAATTTGTTCAGAATGTCCCGTCCGCACTCTCTGACATTGCCTTGTACGGACACAGCTATTCTTTTCATGGTGCTGTCTCCCTTAATGCCCGTAAGCGATATAAACGGATATTTTTTCAGCCTCTCATAAAATTTTTTCCCTTTAGCGGTAAGAAAATATATACCCTGGCTGTCATAGTCCATAATATCAATGGCGCAGGTTACGGGCTTGCCGTCATCATCTGTATTTGCCATAACCACGGCGTGAATCTCTCTAAGCAAAAAGTCAAATATCTGTTCCCTGTTCATAATTTACCTGAAAAGACAGAGAAGCGCAACAAAAATTGCGCTTCATTCTGCTATGAAATTGAATATCTGAAGACTCAGAACTTGCCGTTCTGGTTCTGCCACGTCGCTTTGTCGGCAATCGTCTCCATGACATCCCAGTGCTCGGCGATCTTTCCGTTCTCCACGCGCCACAGGTCGTAGTAAGAAGTGGGCTTGCCGCCGAAGGTGCCTTCGGATACCGCGAGGACAAAGTTGCCCTGCGCGAGGATCTGGTGCGTCCTTTCATAGATCATCTGAATGCCGGCCTTTGCCATATCCGCAAGGGCGGCACCGAGTCCGGACAAACCGTCGGCAATGCTCGTATTGTGCTGAATATACTTGTCGCCGTCAAAGTAGTCCTCCGTCTTTTCGGGTCGCTTGCCCTGCATTACGTCATAGAGGAAATTTTTGACGAGCTCACGGTTTGCTTCAGTCTTGTCAAGGTCAGTTATTTCCATCGTGCCGTCGGTCTGCGTTCTGCCCGAAGGGTTGGGTGCAGCCACGGCCGCAAGGTTATCCCAGTGTTCGGCAACCAGCCCGTCCTCGAAACGGAAGATGTCGAACGCCACCTGTTCGCCTGCACCTGCAAAGTTGTACACCGTCTGCATGAATACCTTGTCGCCGTCCTCAAATGCGCGGATCGTGTTCACCGTCGTCTTTACGGGAGCAGAGCCGAGGTAAGCCACGGAACCGCAGAACGCCTCCGCGCCTGTGCCGTAAGCGAGGTTATGCTGAATATAGTTCTCTTTGAGCAGAGATTTTGCTTTTGTCACATCGCCGCTTGCAAAACAGCTGATAAGTTCCTTTGCCTTCTGAATGTTGTCAGTCATAATTAAAAACCTCCGATAAATTTTTTTCTAATCGTAACCTTTCTGATTACGGGCAAAGTATAGCAAATGGCAGAAAAAATTTGCGAAAAGTTACTTTTCTATTATCGGCTAATAATTATGTTACCTAGTTCGATTTTTGAACCATTGACATTTTCGGGGGACTTTGCTATAATTATACTATAAATAATATGAAAAAGGAGAACGCCCATGCTGACAAAAGAAGAATTGCCCGAATGCCCCGTGGCGACCACGGTACAACTTATAGGCAATAAATGGAAACTTCTGATCTTACGCAATCTCATCTACAATGGCGCACAGCGGTTTACCGATTTCCCGAAGACGATCCCCGGCATCAGCAAGAAGGTACTGACAGATAATTTACGCGCGCTTGAAGGCGACGGTCTCATAGAAAGGGAGGTATTTGCCGAGGTTCCGCCAAGAGTCGTATATTCCCTTTCCGAGCTCGGGAAAACGCTTAAACCCATTCTCGACGCCATGTTTGATTGGGGCACAGACTATAAGAACAGTTTGTAGTAAATTATACTAAAATTTTTTTCAATAATTTTGATATATGACTATATTTGTCATATTTACTATGTTATAATGCCGCCAAGAGGTAAAACGATGAGAGCAGTAATTTATGCTCGGTATTCGAGCGACAATCAAACTGAAGCTTCGATAGAAGGTCAGATACGCGAATGTATGGAGTATGCGACCTATAACGATATTCAGGTCATCGGCAACTACATAGATCGTGCGTTCTCGGCAAAGACAGACCATCGCCCTGAATTTCAGCGAATGATAAAGGACAGCTATAAGCACGCCTTTGACTGTATTATCGTCTGGAAGTTGGACAGGTTCTCCCGTAACCGCTACGATAGCGCTCACTATAAAGCGCTGCTTCGCAAAAATGGGGTAAAGGTCATCTCTGCAAAGGAGACGATTGCCGAAGGCTCCGAGGGCATACTGCTGGAAAGCGTCCTCGAAGGCATGGCAGAATACTATTCAGCAGAGCTTGCCGAAAAGGTAACGCGCGGTATGAAGGAGAACGCCTTAAAAGGCTTGTGGAATGGCGGCAACGTTCCGTTCGGCTATGTTATAAATAATGAGCGCAAGCTCGATATCGATCCGCAAGCTGCGCCAGTTGTCCAAGAGATTTTCAAGTTATGCAACGACGGAAAGACGGTAAAGGAAATCTATCGCATAATGAACGAGCGCAAAGTAACGCGCTCGAACGGCAAGGCATTGAGATACAACGCAATCCGATATATGCTTTCTAACAGAGTTTATATCGGAGAATATCACCACATGGGAGTAGTGATAGAGAACAGTGTGCCGCAGCTCGTTTCGGAAGAGCTTTTTAACGCCGTACAGTTGGAACTTGCCAAGAACTCAAAGGCACCTGCAAGGCATACGGCAGATGAAGATTATCTGCTTACCACAAAACTTTTCTGTGGAAGATGTGGCGCAATGATGGTTGCTCAGGCAGGAACAAGCGGGACAAAGGGAATTGTCTATCGCTATTACGCATGTGTTCGGCAGAAGAAACACCAATGCGAAAAGAAACCCGTCAGTAAGACCAAGCTGGAAGATTTCATTGTCTACAAGACTATGGAGTTCCTAAAAGACGACGACATTATTGAAAGGCTTTCAGCAAAGCTGTACGAGTTGCAGTACACGGAAAGTACTATTCTCCCCAAGTTGCAGGAGCAGTTAAAGCAAAAGGAAAAAGAGATAGAGAATATCGTTAATGCGGTGCAGAAGGGCTACGCGACGGAAACGCTATTGAAACGACTTGACGGGCTGGAAAAGGAGAAGCGTGAGATTAGCGACGCGATTGCTAAGGAGCAACTTAAAGCTCCAATCTTCTCGCAAGACCATTTCAAAATGGCTCTCTCCAACTTCCGCAAGATAGACATAACCACGCAGGAAGGTAAGCGCAAGATAATAGATACATTTATCAACGCAATTTACCTTTACGACGACCACTTAAAAATTCTATACAACGCCAACGGTAAAGAAGAAACAATAAGCCTTGCGGAACTCGAAAGTTCAACTTTGTTTTCACGCGGGGCACCACGAAAAAACGGAGCCTAAGCTCCGTTTTTTCGTGGTATGAACGAATTGAACCACAGCCGCCGATCATGCACGGAATGGGCATGAAAATCAATATCGGCTGTCGGTTCACGCGAGCCCGAAGGGCGACGCTTCGCCAAGGGGACCCCTTTGGGGTGTCGGCGAATTCCTGTCGACCGCACCGCGTCGCCGCAAGGCGCGTAACAAAACAGCTTGGCAAAACGCCAAGCTGTTTTCATTTACGCCTGCTTTTCTCGCGCGGTGGAAACCGCGCTCGGTCAGGAAATGACACGCCCCATGTGCCATTTCCAAGTTCGCAAGTGGTCAAAGCCACACCGTGGCTTTGTCAAGAAAGCACTTGCTCACCCTTCTCCCAAAAATCTTTGCCGGGGCAAATCTTTTTGGGAGCCCTAAGGGGGCTTAAGCTCCGTTTTTTCTTGTTATGACGAATTGAACCACAGCCGCCGATCGCGGGCAAATGCTTGCGGCCAAGGTTTTTTTTGCTATAATAGTTAGGGCAAATAAGATTTTTCGATCAAAACGGAGCACGATGGAAAAGTTGATAACTATCACAACGGTAAACGAAATAGACAGAGAAAAACCCTACACCGCCGAAACGTTCCGTCAGGCGGGGGCAAAAAGGCTGGCTCGGCTGCAAGAGATCAGGGCGCTTTTGGAATCGGAAGAGTATGAGAAAAGGCGCGCGGCTTTTGAAGAGGAGCGCGATCGCCTGACGCAAAATTGGCAGCGCTTCACAGCGCATATCGGGGAATGGGAAGAGGAAGCGACGCGAAAGATCATGAACGATGTTTCCCTCACAGAAGAAGAGAAGGGGCAAAAATTACAAAGCGAAGTGTATGCCAAGGTGCAGGAAATGTATCAAGAGGCAGAGAGCGGCGAGGCGTTCCAAAATGCCATAAGGGAGTATGCTGCATTCTTGCAGAACAATCAGCTGATGGATGAGGCGGCGGGATACCATCTTGAACGGACCTCGCCTAAGAGTATGCCCTTTTTCGATCTGGCGCAGGCTTTGTCCGGGGAAGAGTCCGACACGATCGATCTTGAAATGCCTTCGGACTGCATCTACGATCAGATCAAGATCTGGGAAGAGTATGTGGAGCGCGGGTACACGGACGACTATCATAAAGCCTTCGCCGAGGACGAACGGGCAAAAAAACTTTCGGTTCTGCAGCTTGACTATCTCTTTGCCGAGTGTGATACCGTTTGTTTTCACGCGGAAGAGGGGATCCATATCGGGGACGAGTGCGATGTGCGCTTCGCGCAAATTTTAGACGAAGCCGTCAAGACAGAAAAAACCGAAAATTACGGCATGAATGTGCTGAGGGTCTATCTGAAGCCCACGCAAAAACTCAAAGATTACCTGTTGTCTTACAAGCGGTTTGACAGGTATCATTATGACGCATATCAAAGATATGATCCATACTTCGGCTTTGCCGACATAACTTTTTTGAAGGACGGCGAAGTGCTGTTGAGCTGCCTCACACACGAGGGCTATTTCGACGTCGCAGAGAGCATTCGGCCCGTTTTCGATGGTTTTGAAGCACAGATGAAATAGAACGGATACATCAAGGCGCATAACAAAACAGCTTGGCGTTTTGCTAAGCTGTTTTTCTTATGTATCGGGTCCCGATGCATTGAAGTTACAAAAGGCCCTGCTCTTTCAGCGCTTCGAGCACATCGTCCACCTTTTTGCGGAGCGCCGCCTCATCGCCGTCGTTTTCGATCGCGAGGCAGCCGTCGGGAAGGGCGCCGTCGTAGTCGAACTGCTGCTTCATGCGCGCTTCCGCCTGCTCGGGGGTCAACCCGTCGCGGGCAACGACGGCGCGGATGCGCTCCTCTTTGTTCCGCAAGACGACGATCGCGCCGTCAAATTGTTTGGTCATGCCGCTTTCGAAGAGGAGGGGGACTTCCGCAAAGCAGGTTTTTTCGGTATCGTCCATTTCGCGCCGCAAACGTTCCGAAATGCGCGGGTGGGCATAGGCGTTGAGCGTATTAAGCGCTTCCTTGTCCGAAAAGACGAGGTCGGCAAGCGCCGCTTTATCGAGCTCTCCGTCCTTCACGCAGGCAGGAAACAGGCAGCACAGCCCTTCGAGGTAGCTCCTCTCATTCAGGAGCGCGCGGTTGATCTCGTCGCAGGAAAAGACGGGATAGCCTCGCTCTTTCAGGATGAGGCATACGGCGCTCTTGCCGCTGCCGATGCCTCCCGTTACGGCAAATTTACTTGGCATCGTACCAGCTCCTTCCCATGGAGACGTCTGCAATGAGCGGCACTTCCAGCTTCGCCGCTTTTTCCATTTCATCTTTCAGTACGGCAGCCGTGCGCTCTGCTTCCTCTTTGGGAGTATCGAGGATAAGCTCGTCGTGTACCTGCAATACGAGTTTTGCGCGGAGCCCTTCCTCGCGGAGGCGGCGGACGACGCCCAGCATGGCGAGCTTGATGATATCGGCAGAACTGCCCTGAAGGGGCATATTCATCGCAGCGCGTTCGCCGAAGGTGCGCGTCGTATAGTTGGAGGACTTCAGCTCGGGCATATACCGTTTGCGGCCGAGGATGGTCGTCACATAGCCGTCTTCCCTGGCGCGGCGCACGTTTTCCTCCATGTATGCTTTGACTTCGGGATAGGTCGCGAAGTAGCCGTCGATGTAGCCCTGCGCTTCGGTCGTGGAACAGCCGATGTCTTTGGCGAGCCCGAAGGCGGAAATGCCGTAGATGATGCCGAAGTTGACGGCTTTCGCGCGGCGGCGAAGCTCGGGCGTGACCTTTTCGGGCGGCACTTTGAAGATGAGCGAGGCCGTAGCTGCGTGGATGTCCTTGCCTTCGTGATAGGCTTTGCGAAGAAGCTTTGCGCCGCTGAAATGCGCGAGGAGCCTCAGCTCGATCTGCGAATAGTCGGCGTCGACGAGCACGTTCCCTTCACGGGCGATGAAGAGCTTCCTTAGTTCCCTGCCTTCCTCGCGGCGGACGGGGATGTTTTGAAGATTGGGATTGGCGCTCGAGAGCCGCCCCGTCGTCGTCATCGTCTGATTATAAGTCGTATGCACGATGCCGTCTTTGATGAGCGGGAGGAAGCCGTCGATATAGGTGGAGCGGAGCTTCTGGATCTCGCGGTAACGCAGGATGAGGCGGGCGATCTCATGCTCGCCTGCAAGCTGTTCGAGTACTTCGGCGTTCGTGGAATAGCCGCCCCTCGCCGTCTTCTTGACGCCCTTTGCGCTGTAGCCGAGGCGGTCGAAGAGGATCTCCGAAAGTTTTGCGGGGGAATTGAGGTTGAATTCGCAGCCTGCAAGCGAGAAGATCTGCCGGGAAAGCGTGTCGATCTCCGCGGCATAGCGTGAGGATAGCTCGGGAAATTTTTCCTCATCGACGCGCACGCCGATACACTCCATTTCATAGAGCACGCGGGAAAGGGGGAGCTCCAGCTCCCGGTAAAGGCGGTTGCAGTTATCGTCCGCGACGCGTTCCGCATCCCTGAAAGCCCGCATGAGCGCATAGGCGCAGTTGGAGGCGGGAAGGGCATATTCGCGCGCAAAGTCTTCTGCCGTCGTCGCCTTTCTGCCCGAATTGAGAAGATAGGACAGGAGCCCGACGTCCTCGACGGGGCAGGTCACGGGAGAGGGCGCAAAGCGATGTAAAAGCGCCTTATAGTCGGCGACGATCGCCCGCTTGTTCCCCGCAAAGAGGGGCGCAAAGAGCTTCGTGATGTCCTCGGGGAAGTACCCTGGCTCTAAAAGCGTCTTTTTGAGCGGAAAGATGTATTCCGTGCTGCCGATGCAGACGTGAGTTCCGCCCTCTCCGTCTTCGGCAAAGGAGAAGTGATCCGCCTGTGCAAGGGCAGCCTCGAAGACCTCTTTTTCGGGAAGCGTGACGCATTCCGCATCCGACGTTTCATACTCATCGAAGAGGGAAGAATGTACGAGCGTGCGGAACTCCAACTTGTCGAGCGCGGCGCGCGCCTCGGCAGAGAAGGGGATGTGTACGGCAAATTCCTCGACGGGAATGGAGAGGGGGACTTTCGTGTCGATGGTCGCAAGCGTGTGCGAGAGTTTTGCATCCTCCTTCCCCGCGATGAGCCGCTTCTGAAGGCCTGCCGCAAGTTCGTCAAGGTGCTCATAGACGCCTTCCGCCGTGCCGTATTTCTGAAGAAGGGTGAGCGCCGTCTTGGGGCCGATGCCGGGTACGCCCGGGATATTGTCGGAAGAGTCGCCCATGAGCGCTTTTTCTTCGATGATCTGCGCGGGGGTAAGCCCCACCTTTTCGAAGAAGTTTTCGTTCGTGAGGCGGTCGGTATCGCTGACGCCGCGCTTTGTGAAGCAGACGGAGACATCTTCGTTCACCAGCTGATAGGCGTCGCGGTCGCCCGTATAGATGACGGAACGGACATTCTCATAGGCGCGTGAAAGGGTGCCCATGAGGTCGTCCGCCTCATAGCCCTCCATTTCCACATAGCTGATATGCATGGCGTTTAAGACCTCTTTGAGGGCGGGGAACTGCACTATGAGCTCCTGCGGGGTCGGATTGCGCGTGCCTTTATACTCTTTATAGAGCTTGTGGCGGAAGGTGGGGGCATGGACGTCGAAGGTGACTGCAAGGTAGTCGGGCTTTTCCTCTTCTATGATCTTGAAGAGGAATTTGATAAAGCCGAAGATGGCGTTGGTGGGGAAGCCGTCTTTGGTCGTGAAGCCGCCGAGTGCATAGAAAGCCCTGTTCATGAGGCTGTTTCCGTCGATGAGAATGAATGTTTTCTTTTCCATATCCTTATTGTAACACGCGCGGAGAAATTTTGCAAGAAAAAGGCGGAAATCGCTTGATTTTTGAGCCTTGGTAGGATATAATGAGCGGGTAAAATGCCGCTGTGGTGGAATTGGCAGACGCGTCGGACTCAAAATCCGATGGTAGCGATACCGTATCGGTTCGACCCCGATCAGCGGCACCACGTCGTCACAAAGCGCTCTTTTCGGGTGTTTGTCTAACGGCAAACACCACGTTTGGAGCGCTTGTTCCTCCTTTTCCCACAAATCTTTTGCTAACGCAAAATCTTTGCGGGAGCCCTATATTTATCCCACAAAATTCGCTGCGCGATTTTTGCGGGAGCCCTGAAATTATTTCCCAAAAATCTTTTTCTGCGAAAAACATTTTTGGGAGCCCTATTAAAACATTTTTGTGGGCCTTCGCCATTCGGCGAAGGCCTCACTTATAACGTCGGTTCCTCCTTTCCCCAAAAAAATACTTCGTCTTTTTTTGGGGACCCCGTTGGGGCGTGTTTTAAGTCGGTTTGAGCTTGCTCAAACCGATCTTTGATTGACAGGGGGTGTCAGTGCGGGGATATTTGTTCGGATGGTGAACTTTCCATGAAAATGTCACAGAATGGTCACAAGGTTGTATAAACTTCCGCAAATATATGGGCGCAAAGGTTTGACTTATTTGCGTATGGCGTGTATAATTTAGTTGGAAGTTTATAAGAAAGGCCTTGCCCGTGTTTCAAGATCGGGGCAGAGGGTCGGGCGGCAGGCTGCACACCATATGGCTGCACACCATATTCGTATGCGCTGCTTTCCGTTCGCAAATCATTTGGATTATGAACGATCACACGAAAGATCCTGCCGCGTTTTCGCGCGGCGGAGCAAAATATAAGAGCTATCTGTTTTTCAAGCGCGCGTTCGACATTTTCTCGTCGGGCGTCATGTTGCTGCTTCTTTCCTGGCTCTTTCTCATTCTGGCGCTTGCCGTCAAGCTGAGCGACGGCGGTTCCGTGTTTTATCGCCATCCGCGCGTCGGCAAGAACGGAAAAGATCTCTTTATCCCCAAATTCCGCAGCATGAGACGCAACGCCGATCAGCTCAAAGATATGCTCACGCCCGAACAGCTTGAGCAATACCGTCGCGAGTATAAGATCGACAACGATCCCCGTGTTACGAAGGTGGGGCATTTTTTACGTAAGACGAGCCTTGACGAGCTTCCGCAGCTTTGGTCCATCTTCAAAGGCGATCTCTCCGTCGTCGGCCCGCGCCCCCTCATGCGGGAAGAGGTGAAGGAGAAATACGGCGAGGATGCGGAAAAGCTTCTCTCCGTCAAGCCGGGGCTCATCGGATGGTGGGCGGCAAACGGCAGGAGCAAATGCACCTACGAGAGCGGTGAGCGGCAGAAACTCGAGTTATACTACGTCGACCATTGTTCTTTCGGGCTCGACATCAAGATCGTCTTCAAGACCATCGGCAGCGTTCTCCGCGGCGACGGCGCACAGTAAAAAAGATTTCTATGAAGATCCTGCACATCAGCAATTACTATCATCCCCACATCGGTGGGATCGAACAGGTCGCGCGTGACTGCGTCTCGGCCGTCTGCGGCGGCGCCGAGCAGCGCGTCTTTTGTTTTCACTCCCAAAAAGGTGACAGGCGCGATATGGTGGACGGCGTGGAAGTCGTTCGCGCGGGATCCTTTTTGAAGGTCGCCTCGCAGTCGCTCTCTTTTTCTTACGGGAAGCTTCTGCGCCGCGAGATGAAGGCGTTCGATCCCGATATCGTCATCTTTCACTTTCCCAATCCGTTTGCGTCGCACTATCTTCTGAAGTACCTGAAAAGAAGCAGGGCGAAGCTCATTCTCTGGTGGCACCTCGATATCATCAAACAGAAATTCCTCAAAAAGCTCTTCCGCGGGCAGACGCTGCGTCTTTTGAGACGGGCAGATAAGGTCGTCGCGACCAGCCCCAACTACATCGAAGGAAGCGAATTTTTGCCCGCCTTCCGCGAAAAGTGCGTCGTCATCCCCAACTGCGCCGCAGACAGCCGCGTGAGCTTATCCGATGAGGAGAAGCGGCGCGCCGAAGAACTCAAACGCCAATATGCGGGCAAGTGCCTGCTCTTTGCGGTCGGCAGGCATGTTCCTTACAAGGGGATGGAATATCTCGTCCGCGCGAGCAAGCTGCTTCCCGACGAGTACGCCGTCTGCATCGGCGGGCAGGGAGAGCTGACCCCTTCCTTAAAAGAACTTGCGGCGGGCGATAAGAAGGTGAAATTCCTCGGCCGTATTTCCGACGAAGAACTCAAAGCCTATCTTGCGGCCTGCGATATCTTCTGTTTCCCTTCCGTCACCAAGAACGAGGCGTTCGGCATCGCCCTTGCGGAGGCAATGTCCTTTGCAAAGCCCTCAGTCACCTTTACGATCGAAGGATCGGGCGTGAATTACGTCTCTTTGAACGGCGTCACGGGCATCGAAGTGAAAAACGGCGACGTCGAGGCATATGCCGCCGCCATCCGGAAACTGAAAGAGGATGAAACTTTACGCGAAGCGTACGGCAAGGCGGCGCGGGAGCGCGAGCAGGAACTGTTTACGGAGGCAGCCTTCCGCCGCAACGTGCGCGCGCTTCTCGGCTTTGAGGAGGCGGGCGTATGAAAGTTTACGGCGTCGTCATGGCGGGCGGCAGCGGAACGCGCTTCTGGCCGCTTTCGAGGCAGCACAGACCCAAACAGCTTTTGAACCTTACGGGAAAGGATGCGATGATCAACGAGGCGGTCGCCCGTCTCAAACCCGTCTGCAAGGACGGCATCTTCATCGTTTCGAGCAAGTCTCAAAGAGAGTGCCTTCTCGAAGTGCTCGACAAAGATTTCCCGAAAGATCATATCCTGTTGGAGCCTGCCGCGCGCAACACGGCTGCGTGCATCGGCTATGCCGCCATCGAGATCGTCAAGCGCTGCGGGGACGGCGTGCTTGCCGTCATCCCGTCGGACAGCTATATCAAAAACACCGAGGCGTTCTTATCGGCGCTCACGCTCGCCGTGAAGACGGCGGAGGAAAAGGACGCCATCGTCACCGTCGGCATCAAGCCGACCTTCCCCGCGACGGGGTACGGCTATATCCGCTATGAGGATGTGCCCTCGCCCATCAAACCCGTGAGACAGTTTGTGGAAAAACCCGACCTCGCCCGCGCCGAGGAATACCTCAAAAGCGGCGAGTTCGTCTGGAACAGCGGCATGTTCATCTGGAAGGCGTCGCTCATCCTGCAAAAATTGGAAAAATATCTGCCCGAGCTTTACAAAGAGCTCCTTCGCATCGGCGAGGCGGTCGGCACAGAACGGGAGGAGGACGTCATCGACAGTGTCTACCCCGAAATGCCTTCCATCTCCGTCGATTACGGCGTGCTCGAAAAGACGGACGGCATCTATGTGGTGCCCGCCGATCTCGGTTGGAGCGACGTGGGCAGTCTCGATATGCTCGGCGCCGTGCGCCGCGCGGACGAAAACGATAACGTCACCGTGGGGGAGACGTACCCCGTCGATACCCACCATACCATCATCTATACGGGCGGCAAGCCCGTCTGCACGGTCGGCGTGGACGACCTTATCATCGTCGATACGCCCGACGTCCTTTTGGTGTGCTCCAAAGAGCGTGCGCAGGACGTCAAGAAGATCGTGGAAGAACTCCGTGCAAAGGGAAAAGAGGAATTGCTTTGAAGCATTACCGCGAAGAATATGAAAGATGGCTCTCATCCGCCGTCTTTGACGAAGATACCAAGCGCGAACTTTTGGCGCTTACCGACGAGAAGGAGATCGAGGACCGCTTTTACTGCGACCTTGCCTTCGGAACGGGAGGCCTGAGGGGCGTTTTGGGTGCGGGCAGCAACCGCATGAACGAATATACCGTCGGCAGAGCGACCCAAGGCCTTGCCGCGTTCCTCAACGCCGAGGGAAGGGACGGAGGTGTCGTCATCGCTTACGACAGCCGCCGCCGTTCCAAAGAATTTGCGCACGATACGGCGTGCATCCTCGCTGCCAACGGCGTGAAGGCGTACCTCTTTAAGAGCCTGCGCCCCACGCCCATGCTCTCTTTCGCCGTACGGCACTTGAAGGCAGCGGCGGGCGTCGTCATCACGGCGAGCCACAATCCGCCCGAATACAACGGCTATAAAGTGTATTTTTCGGACGGCTGCCAGATCGTGCCGCCTTACGACAAGCGCATCATCTCCTTTGTCGATGCCGTCTCGTATGAAGACGTCAAGCGCATCCCCGAAGCGGAAGCGAAGGCGCGCGGGCTCCTTATCCCGATCGGGGAAGAGGTGGACGCCGCTTATTTCGCTGCCGTCAAGGCGCTCGTTCTGAGCCCCGAAGCGCTCCAAAAGGAAGCGAAGAACATCAGGATCGTCTACACCCCCTTGAACGGCACGGGCAACCTGCCCGTGAGAAGGGTCTTGAAAGAGCTCGGCTTTGAACAGGTCTTTGTCGTGCCCGAACAGGAAGCGCCCGACGGGAACTTCCCGACGCTCAAATATCCCAACCCCGAAGACCGCGCCGCCTTCACGCTCGCGCTCGCGCTTGCAAAGAAGAAGGACGCCGACCTTGTGCTCGCCACCGACCCCGACGCCGACCGCCTCGGCGTCTATGTGAAGGAGAAGAGCGGGGAATACCGCCCCTTCACGGGCAACATGAGCGGCATCCTCATCGCGGAATATCTCCTGTCGCGTAAAGCGGAGCTCGGGCTCCTGCCTCAGCGCAGGCAGGACGGCGCGCTCGTCACGACCATCGTCTCGACGGATATGGCAAAAGCGCTCGCCGCGCAATACGGCATCACCGAGATCGAGACGCTGACGGGCTTCAAGTATATCGGAGAGCAGATCTCCCGCTTCGAGGCTGCCAAAGAGGCTAACGGCGGAAGGCTCGACGGGGGCAAGGGGGCATACGAATATCTCTTCGGCTTTGAGGAGAGCTACGGATGCCTTACGGGCAGTTACGCGCGCGACAAGGACGCCGTCTCTGCCGCCGCGGCGCTTGCCGAAGCAGCCTGCTACTACCGCACGCGCGGCATGACGCTTGCGGACGTGATGGACGCGCTCTATGCCCGTCTCGGGTACTTCGAAGAGGGGCAAAAGAGCCTTTCCTTCCCGGGCGCGGACGGCGCGGAGCGCATGAAGGCGCGTATGCAGCAGCTTCGGGAGGTGTTCCCCGATAAGGTCGGAAGCGTCCGCGTCCTTGCGGTGCGCGATTATTCGGCAGGAGTTCGCCGCGATCGGACGGGCGAAGAGCGTGCGCTCGCTCTTCCCAAGAGCAATGTGCTCTATTTCGAGCTCGAAGGGGAGGGCTGGTGCTGCGTCCGCCCTTCGGGTACCGAGCCCAAGCTCAAGCTTTACTGCGGTGCCAAGGGGGCTTCCCCGGAGGACGCAAAAAATAAAACAGAAGAGATCGTGCGCGGCGCTGCGGCGATGCTGCAGGCGTGACGCCGAGAGGATAAATTTGTGATCAAATTAAAATCAGCCTATCAGGACTATATTTGGGGCGGGACCAAGATCCGCGATGAGCTCCACAAAGACACGGGGGAGCTTCCCCGCATTGCGGAAAGCTGGGAAGTTTCCACCCATCCTGCCGGAAGGAGCATCGTTGAAAGCGGCGCCTTCTGCGGCAAGACGCTCAACGAATACTTCGATAAGGTGGGTTGGCTCACGGCAGGAAAATACGCTGCCCGCAATCACCAGCTCCCTATCCTGATCAAGTATATCGACGCCAAGGAGAATCTCTCCATCCAGGTGCATCCGAACGATAAGTACGCCAAAAAGCATGAGAACGACAACGGCAAGAACGAGATGTGGTTCGTGCTCGGGGCGGATGAGGATGCATTCATCTATCTCGGATTTTCGCGCGATGTGACGAAAGAGGAAGTCAAGCGCCGCATTGCCGATAATACGCTTGAGGAAGTCCTCAACCGCGTAAAGGTAAAGCCCAATGAGGCGTATTATATCCCGGCGGGCACGGTACACGCCATCGGGGCGGGGTGCCTGATCTGCGAAGTGCAGCAGACCTCCAACGTCACCTATCGTATGTACGATTACGGCCGTGTGGATGAAAACGGCAAAGGCCGTGAGCTGCACGTCAAAAAGGCGCTCGATGTGCTCACTTATCACAAGACGCAGATCGCCGATCTCAAACGGCGCGACACGCTGAGCATGGAGAAATCGATCGGCGGGATGTTCGGCCGCAACGGCAAATGTACGCTTCTGAGATATGAGGCAGAGGGCGATCTCACCATCCTTCTGCCTGTGTCTCATCTCACGTTTGCGCTCGTCCTCGACGGCGGCGGCACTCTCTATGCGGGGGAAGCGGAGGAGAAGTTCCAAAGGGGCGATACCTGGATGATCCATGGCAGGGCGACCCGTATTTCGGGAAAGTGTAAAGTACTGTTCGTCGCCATTTGAAAGGAGGCACCGGATCTTTATGAAGATCGCCATCGATTGCAGATATTTGGGGAGATCGGGTATCGGCAGGGTGACGGAAGGCATCCTCGAAAATCTCGATTTCTCTCAAAATGAATATTGGCTCATCGGAAAGAGGGCGAGCCTTGAAAAGTACGAAGGGGCGCATATCGTCGAAGACGACAGCGACCCTTATTCCGTTCGCGGACTGTTTTCCTTCCCGAAGGAGCTCAATAAAGTCTGCGACGCCGTGTTTCTCCCGAATTTCCTCGTGCCGTTCGGCATCCGCCTGCCCGTGTATGCGATCATGCACGATCTTGCCTTCCTCGACGTGAAGGAGACGACCAAGGGAACGCCGGACCGTCTCATCAAGCGGACGCTCCTGAAACGCTGCATGAAACGGGCGAAGGAAATTTCCTGCGTCTCTGCTTTTACCAAAGAACGCTGTAAGCTTTACTACGGCAAGCTTGCAGCAAAATGTTTTGTGAACTACAACGGCATTTCTCAGAGCGTCGCCTCCTATGCCCGCAGCCACGCCGTGCCCGAGAAGGCCGATGAGATCGTCTATGTCGGCAACGTCAAGCCGCACAAGGGCTTAAAGACGCTGCTTGCCGCGTTTTCCCGCCTCGAAGGGGAGACGAAGCTCAAGATCATCGGCGAAAAGGAGCACTTTTTAACGGGGCTCGATCTCGACGAGTCCGCCTACCGCAACGTGGAATTCACGGGGAGGCTCTCGGATGAGGAGCTGCTGCCCGCCATCGCAAGGGCGAAATATCTCGTTCTGCCTTCTGTCTATGAAGGGTTCGGCCTGCCGCCGCTTGAAGCGCTCGTCCTCGGCACGCAGCCCATCGTTTCGGAGATCCCCGTCTTCCGCGAAGTGTACGAAGGCCTTCCCGTCGTCTTTTTCCGGGGGGAGGAGGGGCTTACGAGGGCGCTCTCCCGTCCGCCCGAGGCGATCGGCTGCCGCGAGGAAGTACTGTCCCGTTACAGCTATGCGCGCTGCGCAAGGACGATTTTGGAGCATATGGGCGTATGATAAAGGAGCTTGCCTCATCCGGGGAGGAGTCTTTGCCGCAGCCGAAGCCCCGTGCATTCTTCGGTGCAAAGATCGATCTCGATCTCTTTATCCACTTCTTCTGTTTTCTTTCCGTATTGCTGATCGGGGCAGACCGGTGGGGGATCGAGCTTTTCGGCGTAAATTTCCGCGTCGATCAGCTGTTTTTATGTATCTTTGCGCTGCTGCTTGCCGTCAAAGGAGAGTATCGTCTGACCTGCAATTGGTGGGTCGTCGCTTTTCTCGGCTTTTCTTTTCTTTCGACGATCTTTTCCGTCAGCCTCACGCGCGGCATCCTCTTTTTCTGTTCCATCGTCTATAACATTCTTTTTCTCTTCTATGCGTTTGCCTCCTATGTGAAGTATTATGGTTTGGAACGCTTTTTGTCCGTGTTCCGTGCGACCATGTTCGTGCAGTTCTTCATCCTGTTGCTGCAGTTTGCGCTCAAGCTCACTACGGGGTATGAATTTTCTTTCCTTCCCTCTTATGGGGAGTATATGGGCATCTATCGCTTTCAGCTGTGGTTCTATGAGCCGAGCTATCTTGCGACCTATCTGACCGTGTGGTTCGCCCTTGCCTTTCTGCAGTTTTTGCTCAACGGCAGGAAGAACTACCTTTGGGATGTTTTCGCTGCGCTCATCATGTTCCTCATCTCGACTTCCACCTCCGGCTTTCTTGCCATTGCGCTCGTCGTCGGTGTCGTCTATCTCATTTGGCTCTTTCGGGGCGTCACGGCAAAGAAGCTGGCCTTTCCCGTCATTCTGCTCGTCCTGTTTGCGGCGTCGGCCATCGCCTTTTCGTCGATGTTTGAAGTCTTTCTCGGACGGCTTTTCGATTCCTCGCTCGACGAAGCGTCGGGAGGCCGCATTGCGGGTTGGACGGAGACTTGGCAGGTCTTTCTCGAAAATGGTTTTTTTGGCGTCGGCCCCGGCAATTACGGGCTATATCTCGGTCAGGAAGCGGGATATGTGCCGACGAATGTTACTCTCGAACTTCTTGCAACGCTCGGGATCGGCGGCTTTGTTGCCTTTTATGGGCTGACGGCCGCGCTCGCCGTACAGGCGTTTGTGTTCTATCGCCGCCGTCGGACCGAGCAGACCTTTCTGCTCTTTTCGTTTGCGCTCGCGCTTCTTTTCTTTACCGTCATTCTTCAGATCAACCAGGGCTATCTCAGGCTGTATCATTGGATGATGTTCGGTATCCTTTGGGGTGCGATCGGAAGGGAGCGGGAGGAGTGCCGCGAACCTTTGGAGAATACCAATGAGCAAGTTTGAAAAAAAGATCAGCGTGATCGTTCCCGTCTACAATGCGGATCGCTACATTGCGCAGTGTATCGACAGTATCCTCGCCTCACCCGTGGAAGATCTGGAAGTCATCGCCATAGACGACGGCTCGCAGGATCGCTCGCTCGAGATCCTGATGATGTATAAAGATTCCCGCCTCAAGGTGTTTTCGAAGCGCAACGAGGGGGTGTTCCGCACCTGGAAGTACGGCGTGGAACGGGCGACGGGGGAATATATCATCTTCGTCGATGCGGATGACTATGTCTCTCCCGCGCTCTTTGAGACGGTGGAGAGCCTCCTTCGCCTCAGAGACTACGATCTCATCCAGCATGGCTGGGTGGAGGTCTATGAAAAATCGCAGAGAAAGACGTGCGGTTCGCTCGATATCCCGCAGGGGGAATACGTCGGCAAAGAGCTCGAGCGCGTCAAAGACGAGTATCTCTACTTCAAGGGGCAGCATAAAAAGGAGCTGCCCGTTTTGCGTTGGGCAAAGGTGTTCCGCACGGAGCTTTTGAGAGAGATCCTGCCCGATACGATGGAGGATATCTCCATGTACGAGGACGACAGCATCTGCAGGCCGTATCTTTCTCAGATCAGGTCGATGTATTTTCTTTCCGATCATCTCTATTATCATCGCTGTGATGTCAGGGGCTCGATCTGCAATTCTCCCGAAAAGCTGCCGCGCTATCTTGTGGACTGCAAGAACCTGAATGCTTTCTTTGCTGCAAAGCGGGAGCGCTTCGGCTTTCCCGAGGAGACGCTCAACTATTACTATTACTTCTATCATCAGTCGGTGATGGGGGAGGCGGTCCGCTTCAAGAACGACGCGCTCGCAAAGCGCATCCTGAGCGAGCCCAAGTTCCGTTCTCTGCTCGAAACTTACGGGGAGGGAATCAAGCCCTTCCTGCTCAAACATAAGCTTTTCTTTCTCTATCGCATCCTGCGGAAGGGAAAGGACGTTTTGCGCGTCTTGCGCTACGAGGTGACGCGGTGGATAAAAAGAGAGGGATAAAAAACGTCGTCGTATCCATCGTATTCAAGATCCTCATCCTTTTAGGGACGCTGCTCGTGCGCCGTCTGCTCATCTCCGAACTCGGCGATGCCGTCAACGGACTCAATTCTCTCTATGCGACGGTCATTGGTTCGATGTCCGTGACCGAGCTCGGTGTGGGGAGCGTGATCACCTATTGTATGTACCGGCCCATCGTGGAGGGTGACGACGATCAGGTTGCAGCTTTGTACCGTCTTTTTTCAAGGCTGTATCTCATCATCGGCGCCGTCATTTTGGTATGCGGCTGTATTTTTATGGCGTTTTTGCCCTATCTTGCCAAGGGATATGCGGAGGCGGATACCAATTTATATCTCTCCTTCGCACTGATGCTCGCCTCTATTCTCGTTTCGTATGCGTTCAGCGCCAAGAGCTCGCTCATCAACGCTTACAAGAACAATTATGTGACGACGACCATCACTTCCGTCGGGATGCTGCTTCAGCAGGGGCTCCAGGTCGCTGTTCTCTTTACGTTCTGCTCGTTTGAGATCTTTCTTGCGTGTGCGATCGTCTCGACGCTCTTTCAATGGCTGGTGACGGAGATCGTGGTGCGCAGAGACTATTCCTCCGTTCTGCGCAATCGGCAGCGGGCGGACAGGGCGACGAGGCGCGAGGTCTCCAAGAATGTCAAGGCGATTTTTATGCACAAGATCGGCAGCGTTCTCGTCAATACGGCAGACTCCGTCATCATTTCTGCCTTCATCGGCATCGTGATCGTGGGGAAATATTCCAACTATACCACCATCATGATGGCGATGGTCAGCGTCATTTCGCTCTTTTTTACACCGCTCACCTCCGTTATCGGTCACCTCTGCGTTGAGGAAAAGGATGCGGTCAAGCCCTATTTCGAGTTCTTCCACACCTTTAACTTCATCCTCGGACTCGTGTTTTTCCTCGGCTATTACGCCATCATCGATCAATTTGTTACGCTCTGCTTTGGCGGCAGCGGGGAACTTGAAATGGCGCGGTCGGTCTCATTTGTCATTACGCTGAACTACTTTATCCAGTTCATGCGCCAGGCGGTGCTTCTGTTCCGCGATGCGACGGGGACGTTCTATTACGACCGCTGGAAGCCCCTTGCGGAAGGCGTCATCAACGTCATCCTCTCCATTGTCTTTGTGCTCCTGTTCGGTTCGGAGGAAAACGGCGTCGTAGGGGTCATCGTCGCGACCATCCTGACCAACATCTTCATCTGCCACATCGTGGAGCCTCATGTGCTGCATAAATATGTGTTCGAGTGTTCCGCAAAGAAGTATTATGTCAAAAATTACGCGTTTATCGCGCTCTTTGCCGCCATGCTCTGCGTCCTGCATCTATGCCGCGTAGAGCTTGCAAGTCCGGTCGCGATGCTGTTTGCCAATGGATTTATCGCGGTGGGGCTGGCGCTCGTTCCGACCGCTCTGATCATCGTTCTCGATAAAAATTTCAGAGAGCATCTCGGCGGGTTGGGAAAGCGTCTGAACGCATTGCTCAGAAGGGTGCGCGGCTCCGGGGCGCATGATGAACGACAGAGATGATGCGTTTTGTCCTCTGCTGAGGGCGTGAACGTAGGGAAATATAGCTTTGGCCGACAGGAAGGGAGAAGTGTTGAACTCCTGCGGGCGATCATAATTTTCGACAATGTTTTTGAAGAGACTGCCTCTTTGCGGGGCGGTCTCTTTCATATTCCCGCAGCCCGTCCCATACAATAGAGCGATGTTGGAATTTCTCTCTCCGCGGCTCAGGGATGCCGTATCGCATATCGATCGGGAGCAGCTCTATGAACTGCGGGTGCGCACGGGAAAGCCGCTTTATGCCAATTTCAGGGGAAATTATGTGCCGATCGGGCGCTGCGGGATCGTAAAGACGGCGCAAAGCGCATTGCGTCCGACGGCCGAAGAGGTGGAGGAAACATTCTGTGCGGCCTGCGGCTATTCCGTACACGCCGTGGAGAACGAGATCCGCCAGGGGTTTGTGACCGCGGCGGAGGGCGAGCGGGTCGGGATCGCGGGTACCTATGTCTATGAAGGCGGGGGCGTTTTATCCGTACACAGCATCACTTCGCTCTGTATCCGGGTGCCGCATGAGCAGAAGGACTGCGCGAAAGATATTTTTGAAAGCTGTCTGGTCGGCGGGCTCTGTTCGCTTTTACTGCTTTCGCCGCCCGGTTGGGGGAAGACGACGCTCCTGAAAGACCTTGTCCGCCTTGTTTCCGAACACTCGGCTGCAAATATCCTGGTGAGCGACGAGCGAGGGGAGCTTTCGACGGGGGAAGGGGGTGATACGAGCGATTGTATCCGCTTTGCTGGGAAACTCACAGCTTTTACGGCGGGGATCCGCGCCATGCGTCCCGATCTCATCGTGACGGACGAGCTTCTTCCCGAGGACTACGAAGCAGTACGCCGGGCGATCGCGGGCGGCGTCATGGTATTTGCGTCGGCGCATCTTACGCACTATGAGGACGTGCCGCAGAAGCTCTTTTCCCGCTATGTTCTGCTGAGCGGACCGGGAAAGATCGGCGCTGTTTTGGACGAGGCGGGCAATGTTTTGGCTTAAAGTGCTCGTGGCGGCGCTGACGGTCGCTTTTTCAACTGCACTCGGGTATTTTCTCGCGGGGAAATATCGCGCAAGAAAGCTGTTCTTTTCCGAACTGCTGCGCTTCAACGAGCGCTATCTTTCCGAACTTTCCTATGAGCGCCGCCCGCTCGGAAGTTTTTTGCGGGAAACAGATCATGCAGGAGAATTCGGAAAGATCATCGCCGCCTTTCGGGAAAAGCGCATCGTCGAGCTCAATTGCAACTTTCTCACCAGGGAGGAGAAGACGGAGATAGAGAACTATTTCCGACAGCTCGGAAGAGGAGACGCTCACACACAGACGGCATATTTTTCCGCGCAGGCGGGGATGCTCTCCGGCTGGAAGTCGGCAAGCGAAAAGGAGGCCAAGGTGCGGACGGAACTCTATCTGAAACTCGGACTGCTTGCGGGTCTTGCTCTCGTGGTGCTCGTCGTATGACGAGCGGGGTAGAACTATGGATATTTCGGTGATCTTCAAACTAGCGGCGATCGGCATCGTCATCACCGTAGTTTGTCAGGTGCTCAAAAAATCTGACCGAGACGACATTGCCACCGTCGTTTCCATCGTCGGACTCGTCATCGTCCTCACCGTTGCGGTCACGATGATCGGGGATCTCTTTTCCGCCATCCAAGAGATCTTCGGGGTGAGCTGATGCAGATCTTTCAGCTCATCGGGATCGCCTTTGTGACGGCCGTCACCGCGCTCCTTCTCAAGTCAGCGCGGCCGGAGCTCTCCTTTGCCGTGACTGTGGCAGGGTGCATCATCCTGCTCCTCATGATCCTTGATCTCGTCAAAGACAGCCTTTCCGTATTCCATGATATTGCGCAGAACACGGGGATCGACGCAACCCTCATCAAGATCCTGTTGAAGATGATCGGCGTTGGGTATCTCGTGGAATTCAGCGCGGGCCTTCTGAATGATTTCGGGCAAAACTCTTTGGCGGATAAGCTCATCTTTGCGGGGAAGATCGTTGTGCTTATCTTAGCCGTGCCGATATTGGAGAGCGTGCTCTCGCTCATCGGGTCGCTGATCGGGTTGATCTAAGATGAAAAGATGTTTGATCTTATTGTGTTTGATGCTTTTTCTCATCGCCTTTTCGGGGCAGGATGCTGTTGCTGTTTCGGCAGAGACGGGAGGGGAGGCAGAGACGGAAGCGGAAGAGGAACTTCAGGAAAATATATCCGATTTATTGGATGAGCTTGATCTGAAAGAATTGCAGGAATACCTCGATACTTTGACGGAATTTCATGGGATCTCCTTAAAAGATAAGCTGAAAGGTCTCATTGACGGCGATCTTTCGCTGGATTACGGCTCTCTGTTGGAAACGATCCTTCATACGTTTTCCGATGAGCTGTTCGTCCTTTTGCCTGCTTTTGCGATCATTTTGGCGGCAAGTCTGCTTTGCGGCATCATGAACTCTGCGAAAAGCGGGTTTTTGCATAGTACCATGTCAGACATAATCGGCTTTGTCGCCTATCTTGCGGTCGGCGCGGTCGTGCTTTCCTGTCTTGTTTCGGTGCTCTCGTCCTGCCTCTCTGCGATGACGGCGCTGGGGAGGCAAATGGAGCTCGTCTATCCCGTCCTGCTCACGCTGATGGCGGCGAGCGGGGGAAACGTCTCGGCGGCCATTTATCGCCCTGCTGTTACTTTTTTGAGCGGCGGTATTTTGAAATTATTTACTTCGGTCGTGATGCCCGTCTGTATTTCCGTGCTTATTTTGGGTTATGTCGGGAACTTGTCGGCGGAGGTACGCACGGAAAAGCTCGGTGATTTTTTCAAGAGTATCTGCCGCTGGCTCATCGGGCTCTCCTTGGGGCTTTTCGGGCTCTTCCTTACCGTTCAGGGCATTGCGGCTTCCCAATACGACGGCATTTCGCTCCGTACCGTCAAATATGTTATATCGGGCTCTGTTCCCGTTGTCGGGGGCTTCCTTTCGGGGAGCGTCGATCTCGTGCTCGCGGGGAGCGCCCTCATCAAGAACGCGCTCGGCTCCTTTTCTGTTTTGCTTCTTGCGGCCGTTGTCTTAAAGCCGCTCCTCCTGCTTGCCGCGACGCAGCTCTTCTTGCGCATCTCTGCGGCGGCGACCGAGCCCGTCGGCGGCAAGATCCCCGTTCTCCTTTCCCGGCTGGGCGGCGACCTCGGATATTTTACCGCATCGCTCCTTTGCGTCGCCTTTCTCTATTTTCTCACGCTGCTGCTCCTCGTGTGCAGTTCGGGGGTGATCTGATGCAGGCGTATATCCTCTCTGTGGCGGGCGCCGTTCTGCTCTCGGCAGTCGTTTCCATTCTTGTACCGGACGGAAAACTTGCTCCTCTCATCCGCGGGATGTGCAAGCTCATCACGCTCATCCTGCTTGTATCTCCCGTCGTTTCGCTCTTTCGGGGAACGGCTTTTTCTTTGGATGAGGCGGAATATTCGGAAGATGCCGATTTTCTCGGTGTCTGTGCGGAAATGGCCGAACAGAACAACGAGCGCTCAGTGGAGTCCTGGCTCATGGAGGAGTACGGCATTGTTGGAGAGGCGGACGTCGTGCTTGCGGCGGACGGCACATATTCGGCAAAAAGCGTCACGGTGCGTATCTCGGACTTCGGAATATACGGGGAGGAGTCGCATATAGATATATCGTTGCAGATCGAGTCGGCGCTTGAAAAGCGATTCGGATGTGAGGCGGAGGTCTTCTCGTGAAAGATTGGAAGAAGATTTTTGAAAACAGGACGTTCCGGCTCCTTCTTTTCTGCTTTCTGGCGCTTCTGTTGCTGTTTGCCATCCGGCAGGTCTTTTTTTCGGACGGGGGCTCTGTTTCCTCCTATGAAGAGACGCAATCGGAGGCGCGCATCTCTGCCATGCTCGAACGCGTGGAGGGTATCGAGGAGGCTTCCGTCATGATCGTCGAGGAAGAGGGCCGCGCCGTCTCCTGTATCGTCGTCTGCAAAGGGGAGGACAGCATCCTTTCCCGAATGTGCATCCTCGATCTCGCCTCCTCCGCGCTCAGCCTTCCCAAGGAAAAGATCCAAGTGTACCTCTCATAGTCAAGGAAATCATTTTGAAGGAGATAGAAAATGTCAAACACCAAAAAGATCGCGATCATGTCTACGCTCGTGCTGCTGCTTGCCGTGACGGCCGTCTTCAATTTCGTGCTCGCGGGCACGTCTGCGGATGCTGCGGCGGACGGGACGGCGCAGGAAGATTACTTCACGAGTTTCCGCACCGAACGCGTGACGACGCGGAATGAAGAGTTTTTGCAGCTCGACAGCGTCATTGCCGCCTATGCCGCAGATTCTTCGGAATACAAGGAAGCCGTCGCCGAAAAGCAGCGCATGGTGGAGGTGATGGAGACCGAGCTCGTCATCGAGACGATGATCAAGACGCTCGGGTTTACCGATGCCGTTGTTGCCATCGGCGCCGAGTCGGACAATATCAATATCTTCGTCAATTCGAGCGAACTGTCGACGGAAAACGTGACGCGTATCTTCTCCATGATCGAGGATGAGCTGGGGATCCGCAGCGGAAATATCGTCATTATGCCCATTTATGCGGAAAGCTGAAAAAAATCGCCATAAAAATGCGGAAAGATAGTGGTAAAATACGGAAAGATGTGCTATAATACTTGAAAAGAGAAGAGATAATACTTCCAAAGGAGGATGTATTATGGCAAGTATCAGATATAACCCGAATGGTCAGAAGGGGCGTATTTCTTACAATACGGACATCGTGAGCGGAATCATCGCGCTCAGCCTTCAGGAGACGGAAGGGATCGAGCTTGTTCCTTCCAAGAGCAAGGGCATCAAAGTCAACTTTGAAAAGGAGGGCATCTTTGCGGATATTTCCGTCATTGCCCACTATGGTTACAGCGTGCCGGAGCTTGCGTTCGCCATCCAGCAGACTGTCAAACAGATGGTCGAATCGATGACGAAATACCGTATTGCCAAGGTGGACGTCCACATCCAGAGCGTGGTCTTCCCGGAGCCGGCGCCCTCCGTGCCGCCCGTTGCAGAGGCTGCGGAACAAAGCGAAAATCAAAAATCGTGAGGAACCGCCCCGTCCGCCATGCGGATGGGGTGCTTTCCCACAAGAGGAGATACATGAGAAGCCAGGCGAGAGAGGCGGCGTTCAAGATCGTCTTTGCACAGGAGTTCGGCGGCGACTGCGACGGCAGGTTCGAGGCGGGCATCTATCACAAGGAGGGGCTGAACGAGGAGGACCGCGCATTTGCCCACAAGTTGGTGGGGCTCGTAAATGAACATAAAGAGGAATTGCTTGCCGTGCTCGACGAAAAAGTCGAGCGTTTTGCGCAGTACCGCATTTACACGGCGGACCGGGCGATCCTTCTTTTGGCGCTTACGGAGATCAGGTATATGGACGATGTGCCGCCGGTGGTCTCGGTGAATGAGGCGGCGGGGCTTGCGCGCAAGTATTCTACGGAAAATTCGGCAAGTTTTGTCAACGGCGTGCTGGGAGGGGTGATCAACCAATGAAGCTCATCGACGGAAAGGCTATCGCTGCCGAGATCCGTGCGGAGCTCAAAGTCCGCACGCAAGCATTTGAAGAAAAATACGGCAAAAAAATCGGGCTTGCGGTCGTGCTCATCGGAAGCGATCCCGCTTCGCAGGTATATGTCCGCAACAAGGTCAAGGCGTGCGAAGAGGCGGGCATCCGTTCCTTCCGCCACGACCTTCCCGAAGAGACGACGCAAAAACAGGCAGAGGAGCTCGTTGCGGCGCTTGCCGAGGACGGGAACGTCCACGGCATTCTCGTGCAGCTGCCGCTCCCGCGCGGGTTGGACGAAAAGAAGCTCTTATCGCTCATCCCGCCCTCCAAAGACGTGGACGGGTTTTTGGCGGAAAATATCGGCAGGCTCGCTCTCAAAGAGGAAGGCACCGTCGCGTGTACGCCGCTCGGCGTCATGGAGATGCTCTCCCGCAGCGGTATTTCGGTCGCCGGCAAGCGCGCCGTCGTTGTGGGGAGAAGCAATATCGTGGGGCGGCCTATGGCGCTGCTCCTTCTGAACGCCGATGCGACGGTCACCGTCTGCCACAGTAAGACGGAAGATCTTTCAGAAGAGTGCAGGCGGGCGGATATCCTGGTCGCTGCGATCGGTAAACCGAAGTTTATCACGGCGGATATGGTCAAAGAGGGCGCCGTCGTCATCGATGTGGGCATGGACCGCGATGAGAACGGAAAGCTCTGCGGCGACGTCGACTTTGAGAATGTCAAAGAAAAGGCTTCCGCCATCACGCCCGTTCCGGGCGGCGTGGGGCCGATGACCATCGCCATGCTCTTGAAAAATACCTGCGATGCGGCGGAGCGTGCGCAGAAATGAGTGTGCTTCCGGGAAAATACAACGTCTATCTGAGTGCTTTCGAGGGAATGCTCGAAGGGTATTGTGCCGCGCTGTCCTGTCCTCGCGGGCTTGCCGAAGGGATGAGCTATTCGCTGCTTGCGGGCGGGAAACGCCTGAGGCCCGTCCTCTTTTTTGCGGCGCTCGACGTTTTTGGCTGCGATTGGGAGAGAGAGAGTGAACTTGCTCTGGCGCTCGAATGCATCCATACCTATTCCCTCATCCATGACGATCTGCCCGCGATGGACAACGACGATCTGCGCCGCGGAAAGCCTTCCAATCATAAGATGTTCGGCGAGGGCAATGCGATCCTGGCGGGCGATGCGCTGCTGAGCGAGGCGTTCACTCTCTCGGTGACGGCGGCAAAAGACGAGCCTCATCGCCGTGCGGCGGAGATCCTGGCGCGTGCCGCAGGGGCGGAAGGGATGGTCGCAGGGCAGTTTTCAGATCTTGCCTGCGAACGCGACGACAATGCCGGCGAAAGGGAACTTGCGTTTATCTATGAAAACAAGACGGCGCAGCTCATCCGTGCGCCCCTGATGATGGCTGCTGCCATTGCGGGAAGGGATGAGGCGCCGATGAAAGAATTCGGCACCGTGCTCGGCGTCCTCTTCCAGATGACGGACGATATTCTCGACGTCAAAGGGGAGAGTGAAAAGATGGGAAAGACGCCGGGCAAGGATGAAGAGGAGAATAAGCTTACCTGTGTGCGCGTGTTTGGCAGGGTAGAGGCGGAGCGCCGTGCGGATGCGCTGGTGTCTGTCTGCTCAAATGCGCTTGCCGGCATGGACATCCAGGCGGAGTTCTTTGAAGAGCTTGTCTCCTATGTCAGGGGACGGGATCGCTGAGGGGGATACCAAAGAATGAGGGAGATCTCGGACGGGGAGCTGAAGAGTGCTTCCCTTTCTCAATTAAAAGGCATTTGTTCGGAGCTGCGGGAAGAGATCCTGGCGGCGGTTTCCGCATGCGGCGGGCATCTCTCCTCCAATTTGGGGGCGGTGGAACTCACGGTTGCGCTGCACCGTGTCTTCGATTTTCCGCGCGATAAGATCGTCTTTGACGTCGGTCATCAGTGTTATACCCACAAGCTGCTTTCGGGCAGAGCGGGCGCATTTTGCACGTTCAGGCAGGAGGGCGGGCTTTCGGGGTTCCCCAAGCGCAGCGAGAGCGATTATGACTGTTACGGTACGGGTCATGCGGGTACGGCCATTTCGGCTGCGCTCGGCTTTGCAAAGGCGCGCGATCTCAAAGGGGAAGATCATGCCGTTATCGCTCTTGTCGGCGACGGTTCCTTCAACAACGGACTCATCTATGAGGCGCTCAACAGCCTCAGGATCTTAAAGACGTCCATCCTCATCATCCTAAACGACAACGGGATGTCCATTTCGGAAACGGTCGGAAGCATGGCGGGCATCCTCAAGGAGATGCGGGAGTCGGACGGCTCGTCCGGGGCGCCCTTCGGATATCGCCCTTCGGGTGAGCTGTGCGATCGGGCGGAGGCTATCCCCGAGGAGGACGTGCGGCTTTTCGAACATTTCGGTCTCACCTATATGGGCGTCGTCAACGGACACGATATGGGCGAGCTTACGGCCGCGCTGGAAAATGCCAAACGGGCGCTGAAGAAGGGGAGCGTTCTCCTTCACGTCCATACGCGCAAGGGCTACGGGCATCCCTTCTGTGAGAACGCCCCCACGGAGACGCACGGCGTAGGCGGCGGGGGCGGAGCGGAGTATTCGTCCGCCCTCGGTGAGGAGCTGACGGCCCTGGCGGAGACTGACGGCCGGGTGGTAGCCGTAACGGCCGCAATGACGGACAGTCTCGGCCTGCGCGGTTTTTTTGAGCGCTTTCCCGAGCGGGCATTCGATGTTGGGATCTGTGAGGAGCACGCCTCCGTTCTCTGCGCGTCTTTGGCGGCTGCCGGGATGCGCCCTTATTATGCGATCTATTCGACGTTTTTACAGCGCGCCTATGATGAGATCGTTCACGATGTCTGCGTGCAGGGACTTCCCGTTGTCTTCTGTATCGACAGGGCGGGCGTGACGGGAAGGGATGGGGAAACGCATCAGGGCGTGTTCGACCTTTCCTACCTTACGCCTATTCCCGGGATCACGATCGCCGTTCCCAAGGATATTGCGGAATTCCGCGCCATGCTGCGCATGAGCGTCCGTATGAACGGGCCGCTCGCCATTCGCTACCCGCGGGAGGGCTCGGAAGGGGAAAAAATCCCTGAAAGCGGTCTCGAAATCGGGAAATTTGAAGTTTTGCACAGTACTATGTCTGACATAGTAATTCTTGCGGCGGGGGAAAGGTGCCTGAATATCGCCCGCCGTGTCCTTCGGGCAGCCAACGCCGAGGGGATGGATGCGGCTCTCGTCAATGCGTGCTTTGTAAAACCGCTCGACGAAGAACTGCTCTCTTCGCTGAATGCGCATACGGTGATCACGATGGAGGACAATGTTCTCATCGGAGGGCTCGGGGATGCCGTTGCGCGGTTTTATCGGGGCAGCGGGAAGGAGGTCGTCTCCTTCGGTTATCCCGACGTCTTTATCCCGCACGGGGCGCCCTGCGATCTCATGCGGGAGTACGGGCTGGATGAGGAGCGCATCCTTGCCTGCATGAGGAGAGCGTATGCGCGCCGATAAGTATTTTTCGGGGCGATTCGGTTCGCGCACCAAGGCGGCCGAAGCGTTAAAGCGCGGTTTGATCCTTCGGAACGGGAGGGCCCTCTCTCCCGATGACGAGGTGAAGGAAGGGGACGATTTCGAGTTCCCCTTGCCTGAAGAGCAATACGTCTCCAACGGCGGTTATAAGCTCGCTCGCGGGCTGGATGTCTTTCGGGAGGATGTCTCGGGCAAAGCGTACTGCGATCTCGGCGCCAGCACGGGTGGTTTTACCGACTGCCTCTTGCAGCGCGGCGCGAAGGCCGTCGTCAGCGTGGACGTGGGGGAAAGCCAGCTTGCTCCTTCCCTTGCCGCCGATCCCCGCGTTGCCGTGATGGATAACACCAACGCGCGCTATCTCAAAAAGCAAGACCTGCCTTTTCCCGTGGACGGAGTCGTCTCCGATCTCAGCTTTATTTCGCTGGAGCTCGTTCTTCCCGTCGTAAAAGATGTCCTGCCCGATCACGGCAAGGCGTTCGTCCTCTTTAAGCCGCAGTTCGAGTGCGGGGGCAAGGGACTGCAAAAGCGCGGTATCTTACCCGTTTCCCGCCATGCAGCGCTCCTCGATGCGTTTTACGATACGGCAAAGTCGTTATCCCTCATGCCGCGAGCCGTCGTCAATGCGCCCGTCCGCCCGCAAAAAAATGTGGAGTATGTCGTCTTTCTGGAAAAGGGGGGAGAATGCATCCCCAAATATCAGTTTTTGGCTCAAGCCGCGCGCCTCGTCTGAGGCGCGTTTTTTATATAAAGCGTATATTTTTGCCTTCCTGCACTCATTCTTTTTTATTTTCATCGTCAAAGATGTGTAAATTATGTAAAAACATTCATAATTTTTCTCTAACCTCTTGCAATTATAAGTTTTTTCATGTATAATATCGGGGAAATGAAGATCGGAGTTTTATACAACAGAGATCGCGTGAGTGAAGGGTCTTTCCCTGCCATTGCCGAGCGGTTTGCCCGCGGCGGTGCGGAATGCGTGCTGTTTTCGTCTCCCGAAGAGATCGGGGGCGTAGACTGTCTGCTCATTTTGGGCGGCGACGGCACCGTGCTTCGTGCAAGTAAGCCCGCTTCTCTCTATGACATCCCCATCGTTGCCGTCAATTACGGCACCCTGGGTTTTCTGACGGAGTTCAGGCGGGGAGAGCTGGATGCGGCGGTAGACTTTATCCTCTCGGGCGAGCACGTCGTCTTAAAGCGTACCATGCTCGAGGTCATCTTTCGCGGCAGAAGCACGCATTGCCTCAATGAGCTCGTCTTATCGCGGCCCGTTTCTCCCGAGGCGGACAGCCGTCTCGTCAAGATCTGCGTCCGCATCGACGGAAAAGAGGCGGGCGTGTTCTCGGCGGACGGGCTCATCCTTTCGACGCCGACGGGCTCGACGGCCTATTCGCTTTCGGCGGGAGGCAGCGTGATGTCGCCCGACTGCCGCACGTTCGAACTTACGCCTATCTGCGCGTTTTCTCTTCGGAGCAGGCCCATCGTCTGTTCGGACGGGAGCACTCTGCGTTTTACGGCCGAACCGCATGGCAGCGGCCTGCTGCTGCACGGCGACGGCGTGTTTCTCGGGGAGCTTGAAAAAGAGGACGAGCTCATCGTCAGGCGCTCCGACCGCGTCGCGACTTTTTGGGTCAAAGACGAAGGGGATACCTTCCGTCGGCTGACCGAGATCATCAACGGATAAAATCAGTATCAGGAGGGGATCATGTTAAGGAATGCAAGACACAACAAGATCTTGGAGCTCATCGAGGAGAAGGAGATCGAGACGCAGGAGGAGCTCTGCAAGGAGCTTGCCGCGGCGAATTTCGCCGTGACGCAGGCGACCGTCTCCCGCGATGTGAGGGAGCTTCGTCTCTTTAAGGTGGCGGGTACCAGGAAGCGTTACCGCTATGCCGCCATCGGCAAGGGGGAGGAGGAGCTTTCCGACAAAATGCGCTCCCTCTTTCAGGCGTGTATCGAGAGCATCCAGACGGTGGGAAACATCGTCGTTACCAAGACGCTCAACGGCAACGGCGCCAATGCGGGCGTCATCATCGATATGCTCAAATATGCGGAGATCGTGGGCAGCATCGCGGGGGACGATACGGTGTTCTCCCTCTGCAAGACGGCGGAGGATGCCGAATCGGTGCGCGCCAGGCTGGAGCGGCTCGCGGGGAATTAAGCGATGCTGAAAACGCTTTATCTCAAGAATATTGCCCTCGTCGATGAAGCGGAGATCGTCTTTTCGGAAGGGCTCAATGTGCTCTCGGGCGAGACGGGCGCAGGCAAGTCCGTTATCCTCGACAGCATCGATTTCGTCCTCGGCGCCAAAGCCGATAAGGGGATGATCCGCTCGGGACAGAGCGAGTGTTCGGTGCGCGCAGAGTTCGCCTGTGAGCCCGAACTTCTGCGTCCCGTGCTCGAAGAGCTCGACCTCGAAGAGAGCGATACGCTCCTTATCGTCCGGCGCCTCAATGCGGACGGCAGGGGTTCGCTCAAAGTCAACGGCTGCCCGATGACGGCGACCATGCTCAGGAAGCTCACTTCGCAGCTCGTGGACGTCCACGGGCAGAGCGAGCATTTCTTTTTGCTCAAAGAGGCCAACCAACTGCGCCTTCTCGATCAGATCGCGGGAACGCGGGAGGAGCGGGCAAGCGTTGCCGAGCTGCTGAAAGAACGGCGTGCTCTGGAGCAAAAGCTTGCTTCCCTCGGCGGAGACGAGGGCGAGCGCGAGCGGCGCGCCGATATCCTGCGCTTTCAGATCGACGAACTCGAAAATGCCGCCCTCAAAGAGGGGGAAGAGGAGGAACTGACGGCGCTTCGCACCAAATATCAGAACGCGGAGAAGATCTTGGGTGGGCTCAAGACGGTGCGTGACGCGCTCCTTTCGGACGGCGGCGCTTCGGACGCCGTGAATACCGCTCACCGCGGCCTCATTTCCATTGAAAAGTACGGCGACTACGCCGTTCTTTCCGAACGGCTGGAAAGCGTGCTTGCGGAGATCGAGGACATCGGCGAGACGGCGGAATCGCTTGCCGAAGAGCTCGACATCGACGAGAGGGAGGCGGAGCGCGTGGAAAACCGCCTCGACGAGATCAGGTCGCTCAAAAAGAAGTACGGCGGCTCGGTCGAAGAGGCGCTTAACTTTCTCTCCCGCGCAAAAGAGGAGCTGCAGCTGCTGGAAAACAGCGCCGAGGAGTGTGAAAAGCTCAAAGCGCTGCTCGATGGCAACACGAAGAAGCTGTACTCTGCGTGCGAGGCGCTTACGAAGAAGCGCAAAGAAGGTGCGGAAGGCTTTACGCGGCGGGTCACGGCGGAACTCGGAACGCTGAACATCCCCTCTGCCCGATTCGAGATCGCCTTCGACCCCTATACGGAAGACGACCTTCCGCGCGCCAATGCGGAAGGGCTGGATCGCGTAAAATTTCTCTTTTCCGCAAATGCGGGCGAGCCCGTCAAAGAGCTCGGCAAGATCATCAGCGGCGGCGAGATGAGCCGCTTCATGCTTGCGGTCAAGGCGCAGCTCTCCTCCATCGGTACGATCGGAACATACATCTTCGACGAGATCGACGCGGGCATCGGCGGCAAGACGGCGCGCGTCGTGGCGGAAAAATTCGCGGACATTGCGAAAACTACGCAGATCATCGCCGTCTCGCATCTTGCGCAGATCGCGGCGTTTGCCGACAGGCAGTTCCTCATCGAAAAGAAGGAGGAGGGGGGAAGGACGTTCTCGCACATCCGCGCCCTCAAAGAGGAAGAACGCGCAGGGGAGCTTGTCCGTCTTCTGGGCGGAGATCGGAGCGAAACGGCGCTCAGGCACGCGGAAGAACTCTTACAAAGCGCCCGCGCCTATCGCCCGGAAAGGGCATCCTGAAAATCCGAATAATCTTTTTGCGGCCTGCGCAAAGTAACCTTATGGGAGGACTTATGCGCAGGCTGATTATTATGAACAGACATCCGCTGCGCGGCGTATTGGGAGTATGTGCCGCATCTGCGCTCGTCTTGGCGGCGGGATCGGGCGAGGCCGCTGTCAAGGCATCTGCGTCCGCGGCGGAATATTATATCGGAGGCATGACGGCGGGATTTTCTCTTCCCGCCGGGGGAGCGGAGATCGTGGAGCTGAGCTCTGTTTCGGGGGAAAACGGGGTGCGTCGGCCGGCAGAGGAGGCAGGCCTGAGAGCGGGCGATCTTCTCTGTGCGGCGGATCGGATCGCCATCGGCAGCATCGAAGACCTTACGGCTGCTCTGGAACGAAGCGGGGGGAAACAGACGGTATTTACCGTTCTTCGCGACGGGGAGCGGCTGGACGTGCCTGTAACTCCCGCCAAAGATAAAAAGACGGGAAAATGGAAGATCGGCGTGCTCATCCGTGATATGCTCTCGGGCATCGGCACGATCACCTATATCGAAAAGGACAGCCTTCATTTCGGTGCGCTCGGTCATGGGGTGAGCGAAAGGCCGCTTTCCGACGCTTCAAAAGCGAAAGTCTTTGCCTGCAGTGTGATCGGCGTCAACAAGGGAACGCGCGGCAAAGCCGGAGAATTGAAGGGGCTCTTTTTGAACGATCGGACGATCGCCCGGGCGGAACTCTTCTGCGGGACCGGGCTTTTCGGCACGTTTGACGGCTCTTACGATTTCTCTTTGTGCGAGACGGCTCAGATCGCTCCCGTTTCCGAGGCGACGATCGGAAAAGCCGTCATCTATTCGACGATCGACGGGACGCAGCCCAAGGCGTATGAGATCGCCATCGCCAAAGTGGATGCGAACGACCGCGACAACAAAAATTTTGTCATCAAAGTGACGGATGAAGCGCTCATCGAGGCAGCGGGCGGCATCGTGCAGGGCATGAGCGGCAGCCCCATCCTGCAGAACGGGAAGCTCATCGGCGCGGTGACGCACGTCTTTTTGAACGATCCCACGCGCGGATACGGCATCGCCATTGAGCGCATGATGGCAGGGGAGCGGGAGCGTTGAAGCATAATTTGCAAAAGCCCTCACAAAATAAGGGCATGAAGAAAATGATGATCGCGGCAGCGCTTGTGTTTGCAGCGGCTGCCTGTCTTGGGAATGCCGCTCCGAAACAGGAACCTTTTAAGGCGGCATATGTGTGTGAGGCGGAAAGCGGCAGCGAAGTTGCAGCCTTCAACGGGAACAAGCATCTTCCCATTGCAAGTATGTGTAAAGTGATGACGCTGCTCCTCGCGTTCGAAGCGGTAGATGCGGGCGAGCTCTCCCTTGAGGAAGAGATCGTAGTGAGTGACCGTGCGGCAGGCATGGGCGGTTCGCAGGTCTTTCTCGATGCGGGGCTCTCCTATCCCGCGGGGGAACTTTTGAAGAGCATCGCCGTCTGTTCTGCGAATGATTCGTGCGTGGCGGTCTCCGAACGTCTTGCGGGCAGCGAGGAGGCCTTCGTGGCGCGCATGAACGAGCGGGCGCGTGAGTTGGGTGCCGCGGATACGCTGTTTGCCAATTGCACGGGGCTTCCGCGCGAGCCGCAGTATTCCTGCGCGAAGGATGTCGCCCTGATGCTGCGGGAGCTCATCAAACATGAGACCTTCTTTTCCTATGCGGGCGTTCGGCTCGAAGATTTTCATCACCCCGACGGACGGGTGACGACGATGACGAACACCAACAAACTTCTGCGCAAGCTGGATGGCTGCGACGGCGGAAAGACCGGGTTTACGGAAGAGGCGGGCTTCTGTCTTGCCGCGACGGCAAAGCGGAACAACACGCGCCTTGTCTGCGTCGTCATCGGGGCGGACAGCTCGGATGACCGCTTCGATGCCGTCTCCCGGCTTCTCAACGAGACGTTCGCGGGCTATGAGCGCAAGATCGCAGCGGCGGCGGGCGAAGCTGTGGGGCAAGGGGTCGCCGTCAAGGGGAGCGCGGTGCGGGAACTCGCCGTAGCGCCCGAACGTTCGCTCGGCGTCTTTCAAAAGAAGGGGGACAGAGCGGAGATGCGGACGGAGCTGATCCTGCCCGATGCCGTCAAGGCTCCCTTGATGAAGGGAGATCGCGTGGGCGAGATCGTCCTCATGAAAGACGGCGTGGAGATCGACCGCTGTGCCCTCGTGAGTTTGGGAAATGCCGCACGGTACTCCTATGGAGAAGCCTTCCGTGAGGGGGCGAGACTTTGGAATTGACACATTAGCGCAGTACTATGCCAGACATAATATAAAAGTTTTACTCAAAATGCAGAAAGATCGGAAAAAAGAGACCCGCAGCGATATGCGGGTTTTTCTTGACGCAAACGCCTTCCCCGTGGTATAATCTTGTAAGATTCTAAGGAAGGAACACATATGAATACGAGAGATACTTTGAAGTTCAACGCGGCGGGGCATCTTGAGATCGGCGGCGCCGACTGCACGGAGCTTGCGAAAGAGTTCAAAACGCCGCTCTATGTCTTTGACGAGGCGTATATCCGCAAGATGATGGCGCTTTACCGCGATACCATCAACGAAGAGTACGACGGCCACGGGCTCGTTTTATACGCCTCGAAGGCGTTTTCCTGCAAGGCGATGTATTCGATCGCAAAGCAGGAGGACATCGGCGTAGACGTCGTTTCGGGCGGAGAGCTCTATACGGCGCTTTCGGTGGGGTTCCCGGCGGAAAAGATCTATCTTCACGGCAACAATAAACTTCCCTATGAGCGGCAGGAAGCGCTCGATGCGAAGATCGGCGGGATCGTCGTCGACGCCTATACCGAAGCGGACGCGCTCGATCGGGAATCGCAGGAGCGCGGTATGGTGCAGGATGTCCTCATCCGCGTCAACCCCGGGGTGGAGGCGCATACGCACGCCTATGTGCAGACGGCGACGCCCGATTCTAAGTTCGGCTTTTCCGCCGCCGACGGCGCGGCGCTTGCGATGACCCGCCACGTCCTTTCCAAAAAGCATCTGCGCCTTCGCGGCTTTCATTGCCATATCGGCTCGCAGATCTTTGAAAAGCAGTCCTTCGTACTTGCCGCCGAGAAGATGTGCGCCTTCATTGAGAAGGTCAAGGCAGAGACGGGCTTTGAAGCGGATACCCTCGATCTCGGCGGCGGGTTCGGCATCTGGTACACGGATGAAGATGCGAAACTCCCCGTAGACGGCTATAAGGGCTATCTTTCGGCGCTCATTTCGGCACTCAAAAGCGAATGTGCGGCGCGCGGGCTCAAAAAACCCTATCTTCTCATCGAGCCCGGCCGCTCCATCGTGGGGGAAGCGGGCATCACGCTCTACACCGTGGGTGCCATCAAAGAGATCCCGGGCGTCCGCAAATATCTTGCGGTGGATGGCGGCATGTTCGATAACCCCCGCTATTGCCTCTATCAGTCCAAATATACGGCGGTACTTGCAAACCGCGCCTTAGAACAGCCGACCGAGCGCGTCGCCATCGCGGGCAAATGCTGCGAGAGCGGAGACCTCATCGGCCTCGATTTCAACCTTCCCGAGGCGAAGGAGGGCGATCTTGTTGCCGTGCTCTCGACGGGCGCCTACAACTATTCGATGGCGAGCAACTACAACCGCAACCTGATCCCGCCCGCCGTGCTCGTTAAAGACGGCAAAGCGCGCTATATCGTCAGGCCGCAGAGCTATGAAGACCTCGTCCGCAACGACGTTGTGCCCGAAGATCTCGGAAAATAAAATTTCAGACACCATTTTATCTTGAAAAGCCCGTTTGAAAGCGGGCTTTTTGTGTTTATAAATATGTTGACAAAATTTCGCCGCATCGGCGCAGGGCGCGCGGGCGGCCGCACAAGGAGTACTACGGGTTATGGAAAGACAGGGCAATATCAGGATCGCAAGCGAAAACATGATGCCCATCATCAAAAAGTGGCTGTATTCGGATAAGGACATCTTTTTGAGGGAGATCGTCTCCAACGCATCGGACGCTATCACGAAGTATAAAAAGCTCGTCTCGCTCGGCGAAGCTTCGGAAGACGAGCGCTATCAGATCGTCGTCACGACGGACGATAAGGCGGGAACGCTCACCGTTGAAGACAACGGCATCGGCATGACCGAAGAGGAAGTGGAAAAGTATATTACGCAGATCGCCTTCTCGGGCGCGGCGGACTTCCTCGAAAAGTACGAAAAAGCGGGCGGAGAGGGCATCATCGGTCACTTCGGCCTCGGCTTTTATTCCGCCTACATGGTCTCGGACAACATCGAGATCTTCACGAAGTCCTACCGCGAAGGGAGCAAGGGCGTGCATTGGCAGTCGGACGGCAACAGCACTTACACCATCGGCGAGTGCGATAAGCAAACGCGCGGCACCAAAGTCGTCATGCACCTTGCGGAGGGGGAGAAGGAGTTTGCAAGAGAGAGCGAAGTGAGAAAGCTCCTCAATAAGTACTGCTCCTTCATGCCCTATGAGATCTTTTTGAACCCCAAGTCGGAGGAAGAGCTCAACAAGGATGTGAAAGAGGGCGAAGAGCCCAAAAAGAATACGCCCGTCAACACGACGGAGCCGCTCTATCTCAAACAGCCCAAGGACTGCACGGAGGAGGAATATAAAGACTTCTACCGTCATACCTTCTCCGACTTCAACGAACCGCTCTTCTGGATCCACCTCAACATGGAGTATCCCTTCCGCTTAAAGGGCATCCTCTATTTCCCCAAAGTGAGGAAGCAGGTGACGCTCGAGCGCGGACAGGTCAAGCTTTATTGCAACCAGGTGTTCATCGCCGATAACATCAAGGAAGTCATCCCCGAATTCCTGATGCTTCTGAACGGCGTCATCGACTGCCCCGATATCCCGCTCAACGTCTCGCGTTCCTTCCTTCAGAACGATGCGCAGGTGCAGAAGATCGCAAAGCATATCACCAAGAAGGTGGCGGATAAACTCAAGGAACTCTACCGCGACGACAAGGAAAAGTACGAGAACTGCTGGAACGATCTTGCGACCTTCGTCAAGTTCGGCTGCGTCAAGGACGACAGGTTTTACGATCAGGTCAAGGACATCGTCATCTATAAGGATTTGGAGGGTAAGTATGTGCAGCTTTCCTCCATGTTCGGCGATGAGGTCTCGGAAGAGGACGCCAAGAACGGCAAAGAGCCGCAGGCGGTCTATTACGTCTCCGATGAAAAGAAGCAGGCGCAGTATATCAAAATGTTCAAGGATGCGGGGCTTGACGCCATCGTCTGCGACACCTACATCGACCCGCATTTCATCAGCTACATCGAGTATAAAAATCCCACCCGCGTGCGCTTTATGCGCATCGACGCCGACATTGCGGGCGCGCTCAAGGAGGCGGGCGAAGAGAATGCCGATGAGACGAAGGAGATCCTGGGCATCTTTGAAAAGGCGCTCGAGGGCAAGCACGTCAAAGTGACGGCGGAAAAGCTCAAGGATGCCGACGTGCCCGCCGTCGTCAACGTCTCTGAATTTATGCGCAGGATGTCCGAGATGAACTCCTTCTACATGATGGGAGAAGAGGCGGCGGATGTGACGCTCGTCGTCAACCTGTCGAGCCCTGCCGTGCAGGCGCTCAAGGGCGCGGATGAGGAGGCGCAGAAGCTCTCCGTCATGCAGATGTACTATCTGGCGCTGCTCGCCTACAAGCAGCTCTCGCCCGAAGAACTTGCGGAATATACGCGCAATCAGAACGAGCTCATCAAAAAGTATCTCGGGAATTAAAAAAATTTCTGTAAGGGTCTTGACATTCCCGCGTGAAACGCGTATAATGGTACACGGCACTGAAGTTTGATACCTGTTTGAACACGAAGCGTGATCGAAAGCGCGACGCAGAAAAGGTCTTTCAGGCGGCGCCACAGGAGGTATTTTTGTGAACGGAACTGTGAAATGGTTCAATGACGGGAAAGGTTATGGGTTTATTTCCAACGACGAGGGGGGTGACGATATCTTCGTTCACTTCTCCGCCATCCAGACGGAGGGATTCCGCACATTGAAGGAAGGGCAGAAGGTCTCGTTCGAGGCGGAGCCCGATCCTAAGGACAGCGGGAAGCTCCGCGCGGTGAATGTTGTACCCCTTTCCTAAGGCAAAAGCGGCGGCACTTTCAAATCAAATTGAAATTCTACTGCGAAAAAACACGGCGAAAAAGCCGTGTTTTTTCATGCTGCGGAGCGGGATGCCGTTTTTGTCTGCACACTTTGCAATGGCGTCGGCATACGATGGGATATGTTTTCCGAACTCTTTGCGGGCGGCGTCTATTTCGTTGGGATCGGCGGAGTGAGCATGAGCGCGCTCGCCCGTCTGCTGAGTGCGCACGGCGTCCGTGTGCGCGGGAGCGACGCCGCCGAGGGGCCTTTCCTTCCCATGCTGAGGAAAGCGGGCATCCCCGTCTCTCTCGGCAGCGCGGAAGCGATTTCGGAAGACACCGTGGTCTTTACGGGCGCCGTGGACGGGGATCATCCTCAGCTCGCCGCGGCAAAACGGGTGGGGAAACGCCTTCTGCCGCGTGCGGAACTGCTCGGCATGATCGCAGAGCGGTTCGAACGGACGGTCTCCTTCGCGGGCTGCCACGGCAAGACGACGGCGACTGCCATGTTATCGCACATCCTCCGCGGGCGCAGGCCTTTCACCTGTCATATTGGCGGGGAAGATCTTACGCTCTCCAACTATCATGCGGATGGGGAAGAGGTCTTCGTGACGGAGGCCTGCGAATTTCAGCGCAGTTTTTTGTCGCTGAATAGCGGCATCGCGGTCGTCCTCAACATCGAGCTCGACCATACCGACTGCTACCGCAGCGAAGAGGAGCTCTTTGCGGCCTTCTGTGATTTTGCGGGGCGGGCGGAGAGCGTCATCGTCAATGCCGACGATGTCCGGGCGCGCAGCCTGCCTCATGCACTCTCGTTCGGGCTGTTTTCGGGCGATATCCGCGCTGCGGGGCTGAAAAGCAGCGGGGAGCGCTACACCTTCACGGTGACGGAAAAGGGTGTTCCGCTCGTTCGTGTACGGCTCGCTGTCGCGGGCAAAGTGCATATCTATAATGCACTTGCGGCTTTTGCCGCCGCCCGTCTTTTAGGGCTCGCGCCGCAGGAGATCGCCGACGGCCTATCCTCTTTCCGCGGGGTAAGACGCCGCTTTGAACAGGTCGACTTCTTTCACGGCGTTCCCGTCATTTCGGACTACGCCCATCATCCGCGGGAGATCGCGGCGGCCATTCAGACGGCGCAGGCGATCGCGGAGGGCACGGTACACGTCGTCTTTCAGCCGCACACCTATACGCGGACCCGCGATCTTATGGATGACTTCGTCGCGGCGCTGAAGGCGGCGGAAAGCCCCGTCATCTATCGTACCTATGCGGCACGGGAGAAGTTTCTCTTTTCGGGCAGCGCGGCCATGCTGACGGCACGCCTTCCCGACGCTTGCTATGTGCAGTCGCCCGATCGGCTTTGGCGCGTGCTTGCGGAGAAAGCAAAGCCCCGCGATCTCATCCTCGTATTGGGAGCGGGGGATCTCGATGCGGCCGTGCGCGGAATGCTCCAAAAAACGCCCTCCCGGGGATAGGCCGGGAGGGCGATACTTTATATTTCGATGGGTTTTTCTTTCTTCTGTCTTGCGATGAGATAATCGACGAGCTGCCTTGCCCTGCGGGGAGATCGGCCTCCGCGGACGAGTGCCCAGCGTTCGGCAACGGCGTCGAGCGCATCGCCCGAAAGCAGTACGCCGTCCTCCTCGGCCAAAGCGTGTACGATCCTGAGATATTCCTCCTTGTTGGTCGCGGAAAAGAGCACCGTGATGCCGAAGCGGTCGGAAAGAGACAAAAGCTCCTGCTCGTTCTCTTCGCGGTGCATACTGTTCTCGCGGGCGGAGATGCTCTCATCGACGATGTGGCGGCGGTTGCTGGTCGCCACGATCATCACGTTGTCGGCGTGGCCTTCGGCGCTTCCCTGAAGCGCTGTCTTGAGCGAGGAGATGCGGTCGTCGTGCTCGCTCAAAGAGAAGTCGTCGATGAAGACGAGAAAGCGCAGCGGGATGGCGGCAAGAAAGGACTTGAGTTTGGGAAGATGCCCGACGTCCTCCTTTGCGATCTCCACGAGGCGAAGCTTCTGCGGGAAGAAATTTTTCACCATCGCATGGACGGTGGAGGACTTCCCCGTGCCTCTGTCGCCGTAGAGGAGCATATCGGAGTAGGGCAGCCCGCGCACGAAGTTTTCAAGGTTATCATACACCTGCGCCTTTTCGTGCTCATACCCTTTGAGGTCGCTGAGCGAAAGAGTGGAGGGAGAGCGCACGGGAATGAGCTCGTCTTCCGCCGTCCAGCGAAATTCTGCCGTGGCGATGAACTTGCCGCAGCCCGAACTCTGATAAAAAGAGTAAAGGAGATTGGCGGCTTTCTCATCCCAATTCACGAGCGGCGCGGAGGGCTTACCCATGTTGAAATCGGGCGAAGAAAATTCGAGCGCGCGGCCGATCTCGGCAAGGTCGCAGATATAGGCGCGCTTCAGATAAGGGGAGATGTTTCCCCCTGCGGCACACGCACGGGAGAATGCGTTTTCATCGTGGATGACGAGTTCCTTGACGTATTCGGAGAAGTTGTTCTCCGCTCCGTGCTCAAAGAGTTCATGCAAAAATGTTGCGCGGGCAGTGATGTCGCCGTTGCGGAAACTGCGGTATGCGGCGAGGACGGGATCCTTCAGGATCCCCGAAAGTACGGTGAGTTCGAGGTATGCAGATCGTTCGTTCATAATTGTTTCCTGTTCTTCGGTTCTCTCGGAATGTATTATAATGCACCTGCGCAAAAAATGCAACAAAAAGGCGTAAATTATTCGCCGTTTGCTTGACGAATTGGGGCGGGGGGCGTATAATATACAGAAAAAGCAAGTTTCGGAGGTAAATTATGGCACACAAGATATATGATCCCGAGACGGAGACGCCCAGGATCTTCCACGAAGCAGACTGCGATCTTCAAAGACTCAACGGCAAGACCGTCGCCATCATCGGTTACGGCAGCCAGGGCCATGCACACGCGCTCAACTTGAAGGACAGCGGTGTGCACGTCATCATCGGCCTGAGAGAGGGCGGCAAGAGCTACCCTAAGGCGATCGAGGCGGGCTTCGAGGTCTATCCCGTTGCTGAGGCCGCTAAGCGTGCGGACATCATCATGATGCTCACGCCCGACGAGCGTATGGCAGACATCTACCGCGAGAGCGTTGCACCCAACCTCAAGGAGGGCAAGTATCTTGCGTTCGCGCACGGCTTTAATATCCACTTCAAGCAGATCGTTCCTCCCGCAAACGTCAATGTGTTCATGATCGCGCCCAAGGGTCCCGGACACACGGTGCGCAGCGAATATGTCGAGGGTCACGGTGTGCCCGACCTCGTGGCGGTCTATCAGGATCCTTCGGGGGATACGATGGACATCGCTCTTGCCTATGCGCTCGGTATCGGCGGCGCGCGCGCGGGCGTCCTCGAGACGACCTTCAAGTGCGAGACGGAGACCGACCTCTTCGGCGAGCAGGCAGTGCTCTGCGGCGGCGTCACCGCGCTCATGAAGGCGGGCTTCGAGACGCTCGTCGAGGCGGGCTACGATCCCAGGAATGCGTACTTCGAATGCATCCACGAGATGAAGCTCATCGTCGACCTCATCTACAGCGGCGGCTTCAAGAAGATGCGCTATTCCATTTCCGATACGGCAGAGTTCGGCGACTATGAGACGGGCAAGCGCCTCATCACCGACGAGACCAAGAAGGAGATGAAGAAGGTGCTCACCGAGATCCAGGACGGCACGTTCGCTTCCAAGTGGATCTCCGAGAACAAGAGCGGCGGCCGTGCTCATTTCAATGCCTGCCGTGAGCGCGAAGCGGCGCACGAGCTCGAAAAGGTGGGCGAAGAACTCCGCGAGCTCTACTCCTGGAACAAAGAGGACAAGTACAGCGAAGTCAAGTAAACGTTTCGAGATACAGACGCCCCGGCAAAGTGGATCCTGCCGGGGTGTTTTTTCCGTTTGTTTGCGCAGGGAACCTCCCTACGATCATTTTACCTAAGGAGAGATAGAGTCGATGAAGAAGGCGGTCATTTTTGATAAAGACGGAACGCTGCTCGATTTTGAAGCGTTTTGGCTTCCCGTTGCTCGGGGTGCGCTGACGGAGCTTGCGCATCGATCGGGCGTGCCGCTCGGGGCGGTCCGTGCGGCCGAAGAGAAGCTCGGCATCACGGCGGGGCGTGCGGAAAAAAACGGTATTTTGTGTGCGGGAACGTATGCCGAAATGGCTGCGATCGTGCAGGATGTGTTTGCCGCATACGGAATAAAGATGGGCGCACAGGAAATGTATCGTAAAGTTTGCTGCGCGTTCGGCGATCATATGTACCGCGGGGAAGTCGTTCCCACGACGCCCCGGCTGAAGGCGATCCTGGACGAGCTCAAGGGGAGGGGATGTAAATTGTTCGTCGTTACGACAGACAACAGGGAGATGACCATAGCCTGCCTGAAAGCATTGAAGATCGAGCAGCTCTTTGATGCGGTCTGCACGGATGGCGAGGGGTATCCCGCCAAGCCCGATCCGTATGTCATCGGAAAGCTCGCCGAAGAGTATTCTTTGGATCGGGCATCTATGGCGATGGTGGGGGATACGCTCACCGATCTCCATTTTGCAAGGCGCGGCGGCATCACGGGGATCGGCTATGCCGAAGACGAGAGCGGAAAGAAGCTGCTTTCGCCCCTTGCAGATCGGGTGATCGGCGATCTTTGCGAGCTTCCACGGCTCTTGGAGCAGATCTGAAATTTGCCGCGCCGAAAACATGACGATCCTTCGAACTTCAACGGAAAAACGACTGAGATCCATTTGAAAATTGCATCAAAGTGCAAAATTTTTGTAAAAAGGGCAGAATAATTCGCATTTGGGTATTGAAATTCGGGGAGGAATATAGTATAATAGTCTTGTGCGATGCAGGAAATGCACCACAACATGCAGTATCTTCGCATTTTATGCGGATGAAGGGGGCCCAATGAGCAAAGAGCAACAAATGATCAAAGAGCAGAGACTTGAACAGGAGACGGATTTCCCGCTCTATCTTTATCATCACGGAAAAAATGACCGGATCTATGAAGTGTTCGGTGCGCATAAGAAGACGGTAGACGGTGAGGAAGGATATATGTTCCGCGTTTGGGCGCCGCACGCCCAGCAGGTCTCCGTTGTCGGCGATTTCAACGGCTGGAATGCCGAAGCCAACGTCATGCAGCGTATGGTGGACGGGGAGACCTTCGAATTGTTCATCCCCGGCCTCAAGCAGTACGACGTCTACAAATATTGCGTCACGGCGGCGGACGGAAGGCAGCTCATGAAGGCGGATCCCATCGGGTTCCATACCGAGACTCCTCCCGCGACGGCTTCCAAGCTCTACGATCTCGAAGGGTATGAATGGAAAGACGGCGCCTATCTCGAAGCGCTCTACAAAAAGAATGTCTATTCCTCGCCGATGAACATCTACGAGGTCAATCTGCTCTCGTGGAAGAAGCACGACGACGGAAATTATTATTCCTATCTCGATCTTGCGCGCGAACTCGTGCCTTATGTCAAGGAGATGGGTTATACGCACGTTGAATTCATGCCCGTGACGGAGTTTCCTTATGACGGTTCATGGGGATATCAGGTGACGGGCTACTTTGCCGTGACGTCCCGTCTCGGGACGCCCAAAGATTTCATGGCGCTCGTCGACGCTTTCCATGCGGCGGGCATCGGCGTTATCCTCGACTGGGTGCCCGCGCACTTCCCCAAAGATGCGCATGGGCTCTACGAGTTTGACGGCCAGCCTCTTTACGAGAGCAGCCAGTGGGACAGGATGGAGCACAAGAGCTGGGGGACCCGCCGCTTTGACTACGGCAGGAACGAAGTCCTTTCCTTCCTCATCTCCTCCGCCTGCTTCCTCTTCGACAAATTCCATTGTGACGGTCTGCGCGTGGATGCCGTTGCCTCCATGCTCTATCTCGATTACGACAAGCGGGAAGGGGAATGGGTCCCCAATATCTACGGCGAGAACAAGAACCTTGAAGCGATCGCCTTTTTGCGCAAGCTCAACGAGGCCGTGTTCCTTCGTTATCCGCACGCTCTCATGATCGCGGAAGAGTCGACTGCTTGGGGGCTCGTCACGAAGCCCGGTTCCGTGGGCGGCCTCGGCTTCAACTACAAGTGGAACATGGGTTGGATGAACGATATGCTTTCGTATATCAGCCTCAATCCCTTCTTCCGCATGAACAATCACAATAAGCTCACTTTCTCGATGATGTACGCCTTCTCCGAGAACTATGTGCTTCCCATCTCGCACGACGAGGTGGTGTACGGCAAGTGCTCGCTCATCAACAAGATGCCCGGCACTTATGAAGAGAAGTTCGCGGGCGTAAGATCTTTCCTCGGCTACATGATGGCGCATCCCGGCAAGAAACTCGGCTTCATGGGCTATGAGTTCGGCCAGTTCAACGAGTGGGACTACCACAAGCAGCTCGATTTCTTCCTTGCGGACGAGTATGAAATGCACAGGAAACTGCAGGGGTACGTCAAGGCGCTCAACGAGTTCTATGCTTCGACGCCCGCCTTCTTCGAGGTGGAAGATTCGTGGGATGGTTTCGAATGGCTCGCCGCCAACGATGCCGATAAGAACATCGTCTCCTTCATCCGCAGGGATAAAAAGGGAAACGAGATCATTGCGCTCATCAGTTTCTCGGGTGCGGACAGCCCCGGTTATTGGATGGGGGTCAACAAGCGGGGAAAATACCGTATCGTCTTCAACAGCGACGACAAGAAGTACGGCGGCGACGGTAAGATCAAGAAAAACGTCTTTACGGCAGCGAAGAAGCCCAGCCACGGTAAGATGTATTCCGTCGTCATCGATGTGCCGAAACTTTGCTGCATCTATTTTGTGAAGGAACCCGATCCGCCCAAAGCGGAGAAGCTCCCTGCGGCAGGGGCAAAAAAGAAGGCTGCGGCGGCAAGCGTAAAGTCGGCGGAGGGGGGAACGGCGAAGGCTGCTCCCAAGTCGGCAGCAGCAAAGACTGCTGCCGGGAAGGGCAAGGCGAAGACGGCAAAAAAGCCGGATTTGAAATAAATCAAGGAAATCTGTAAGGGGGCATAAGGCATATGCAAAGAAAGAAAGAATGCGTCGCAATGTTGCTCGCAGGCGGACAGGGTAGCAGACTGTACGCACTCACGAACAAGATTGCAAAACCCGCAGTCGCGTTCGGCGCGAAGTATCGTATTATCGACTTCCCGCTGAGCAACTGCATCAACTCGGGCATCGATACGGTGGGCGTGCTCACGCAGTACGAGCCGCTCGAACTCAACGAGTATATCGGAAACGGACAGCCGTGGGATCTCGACCGTGCATTCGGCGGCGTACACATCCTTTCGCCCTATCAGGCGAAGGTCAAGTCGTCCTGGTACGAGGGTACGGCAAATGCCATCTACCAGAATATGCACTTCATGAAGAAGTACAATCCCGACTATGTGCTCATCCTTTCGGGCGATCATATCTACAAGATGGATTACGCCAAGATGCTCAAAGCGCATATCGAGACGGGGGCAGACTGCACGATCGCGGCCATCGAGGTGCCGCTGAAAGAGGCTTCCCGCTTCGGCATCCTCAACACCAATCCCGACGGCTCCATCTATCAGTTCGAAGAGAAGCCCAAGCAGCCCAAGAGCAATCTGGCTTCCATGGGTATCTACATCTTCACTGCGCAGAAACTCTTTGACTATCTCGAGGCGGATGAGCAGAATCCGAATTCGAGCAAAGACTTCGGCAAGGATGTTCTTCCCGCCATGCTGGATGCGGGGGAGAAGATGTTCTCCTATCGCTTTGAAGGTTATTGGAAGGACGTCGGAACGATCTCGTCGCTTTGGGAAGCGAATATGGAGCTGCTCGGCGAGGAGCCCGTATTCGATGTTTCCGATCCCGCATGGAAGATCCATTCTCGCAATCCGCTCGCTCCTCCCGAATACATCGGCGACAAGGCGCAGGTCGGCAACTCCATGATCGCGCTCGGCTGTGAGATCGAAGGCGTCGTAGAGCATTCCGTGCTTGCAAGCAACGTCGTCGTGGAAGAGGGGGCGGAAGTCAGAGACAGCGTCATCATGGCGGGGACCGTCATCAAGAAGGGCGCCAAAGTGCTCTATTCCATCATCGACGAGAACGTGACCGTTGAAGAAGGCGCCGTCGTCGGCGATCCCCAGGATACAGGCAAGGGCATCGCCGTGCTCGGCAGGCAGATCACCATCGGCAGGAACGCCAAAGTCGATGGCGGTAAAATTTTGGATCAGGACTATAAGGGGGAATAAACAGAATGGCTTATTCGACGGTAGGAGTAATTTTCTCCAATGTGCATGACGAGAACATCCCCGATCTTTCCCGCCACAGAACGATGGCTTCCATCCCGTTCGGCGGAAGATACCGCCTTATCGATTTCGCATTGTCCAACATGGTCAATTCCGGGATCACGACGGTGGGCATCGTCACGAAAAACAACTATCAGTCGCTCATCGATCATCTTGGCAGCGGCAAGGACTGGGATCTTGCGAGAAAGGACGGCGGCATCATCCTGCTTCCTCCCTACTCCGATGAAACGGATGCCCCCTACACCTCGCGGCTCGAAGCGCTCAAGGGCATCACGGGATTTTTGAACCACCGCAAAGAGGATTATGTCGTCATCTCCGACTGCGACGGAGTTGCCCGCCTTGATGTTGCCGATATCGTGCGCAGCCACGCTGCCAACCAGGCGGACATCACGATGGTCTACACCGAGACGAATGACATCGAGAGCTCTTACTATATCACGCTCGATCCCGATGAAACGGGCCGCATTCAGGGCGTTCAGATCAGCCCCAAGTTCAGCGGCAAGGCCAATCTCTACATCAACGTGATGGTGCTCAACCGGGAGTTCCTGATCGATCTCATCGGCAACGCCGTCACGCGCGGGCTCACCAGCTTCGGAAAGGATATCCTTGCAAAGAGCACGGATACGCTCCGCATCTTCGGCTACAAGTTTGACGGCTATTATGCCGGGATCGATTCGCTGCAGAACTATTTCCGTCACAGCATGGAACTGCTTGACAGAGATGTCCGCAGTGCGCTGTTCGCCAATCGCGACATCTACACGAAGGTGCGTGATTCTGCGCCTTCCAAGTACATCGACGGCGCCGTGGTCAAGAATTCGCTCATTTCCGACGGCTGCACGATCGAGGGTACGGTAGAAAACAGCATCCTGTTCCGCGGCGTCAAGGTCGGGAAGGGGAGCGTCGTCAAAAATTCCATCATCATGCAGGATACCGTCATCGAATCTTCGGTGCAGCTCGACTGCGTGATCACGGATAAGAACGTCGTGATCCGCGACAGGCGTCATCTTGCCGGCTGCGAGGAACTTCCTTACTTTGTTTCCAAAGGCAGAATGCTGTAAGCGCCGTATGGCACAAAATAAGACAAGGGAGAAGAGTTGAACTATGGCTAATACGAAAAGCACATCTAATGCATCCAAGAACAAAAAGACGGCTTCAAAGACCGTAAAGGCGGTGAAAGCGTCTCCTGCGGAAGAGCTCGTAAAAGAGGAGAAGGTACTTGAGGAGGTCGCTGCGGCTCCCGAAGCTCCCGCTCCCGAGGTAAAAGAGGAGGCTCCCGCGGCTCCCATCGAGGTCGTCGCTCCCGAAACGGAAGCGCCCGCGGAAGAACCCGCTCCCGAGGTAAAAGTGGAGGAGAAAAAGAAGATCCTCTTCGTTGCCTCCGAAGCAGCCCCCTTTATTGCGACGGGCGGTCTTGCAGAAGTCATCGGCTCCCTCTCGAAGGCGCTTGCCAAGGAGGACAGATATGACGTCCGCGTCATCGTTCCGCTCTATCAGGACATCAAAAAGGAGTACCGCAAAGATTTCCGCTTTATCGGCAATATCTTTGTGCCGCTCTCCTGGAGAAACCAATACTGCGGTATCTTCGAATATGTCAAGGACAATGTGACGTTCTACTTTGTGGATAACGAGTATTACTTCAAGCGTCCGGGCTGCTACGGCTATTACGACGACGGCGAACGCTTCGCTTTCTTCTGCCGCAGCGTTATGGAGATCCTCTCCTTCCTCAATTTCTATCCCGACATCCTGCACTGTCACGACTGGCAGGCGGCGCTTGCGGCGATCTATCTCAAGACCATTTACTGCTTCCGTCCCGAGTATCAGTTCATCCGTGCGGTGTTCACCATCCACAACATCGAGTATCAGGGGCAGTATTCGCTCGATATCCTCGAGGATCTGTTCGGCATTTCTTACCGCTATCAGTATCTCGTGGAGTATGACCGCTGCATCAACCTGATGAAGGGTGCGATCGAGTGCTGCGAGCAGTTTACGACGGTCAGCCCGACGTATGCGGGCGAGATCAAGGATCCTTACTATTCGCACGGCCTCGATCCCATCGTCCGCCGCAACGAGTTCAAGCTCTGCGGCATCCTCAACGGCATCGATCCCGATTATTACAACCCCGAGACCGACCGCGCGCTGTTTGCCAATTACAACGCGGAGGATACGGCGGGCAAGGCTGTGTGCAAGGAAGAGCTGCAGCGTATGCTCAACCTTCCCGTCAAGCCCGAAACGCCCATCATTGCGATGATCACGCGTCTTGTCTCGCACAAGGGGCTCGATCTCGTCAAGGAAGTTATCGAACAGGCGCTCCGCCAGGATATCCAGTTCGTCCTGCTCGGCACGGGCGATTCCATGTATGAGAATTACTTCTCCGATCTTGCGAGAAGGTATCAGGGCAAGGTGGTGTCCATCATCTCCTTCAACTCCGACCTTTCGAGAAAGATCTACTCGGGCGCGGACATCTTCCTGATGCCTTCGAAGAGCGAGCCCTGCGGCCTTTCGCAGATGATCGCTTCCCGTTACGGCACGGTCGCCATCGTCCGCGAGACGGGCGGCCTGCGCGACAGTATCACGCCTTACGGGGCAGGCGGAAACGGCTTCACGTTCCGCGATTACAACGCATATGATATGCTCTATGTCATCAACGAAGCGATCGGCGTCTACCACAACAAGGACGAGTGGAAGCGCTTGATGCACAAGGCGATGACGACAGATTTCACTTGGGCAAAGTCTGCCAAGTACTACGAGGGACTCTACCTCGGAATGCTGATGCACTGATTTGAAACCGGATTATTGGAGATAACGTTTAGGCACAATGGGTAATTTAACACAACAGGAAGCACAACAGCTGATCGGCGGCAAGCTCACGCGGTATTTCGGCGTGAGCGCCGCCGAAGCAACGCGGGAGCAGGTCTATAAGGCCGTCGTCATGAGCGTGAGAGACATCATGCTCGAAAAGCGCCAGCAGTTCCATCTCAAGATGAAAGCGGCGCGCGCAAAGCGGGTCTACTATCTCTGTATGGAGTTTCTGATGGGCCGCTCCCTCAAGAACAGCGTCTACAATCTCGGCATCCGCGATGCCGTCGAAGGGGCTCTCAAAGAGCAGTACAAGCTCACGTTGGAAGATCTCTATGAAGAGGAGCCCGATGCGGGGCTCGGGAATGGGGGACTCGGCCGCCTCGCCGCCTGCTTTCTGGACGGTTTGGCGACGCAGAACTATCCCGCCATGGGATTTTCCATCCTCTATCAGTACGGCCTCTTCAAGCAGAAGATCGTGGACGGCTGGCAGATCGAGCTTCCCGATGTGTGGCTCCCCGGCGGCGAATGCTGGCTCACCCAGCGCAGCGATAAGCAGTTCACGGTCAAATTTGACGGCGAGATCGAAGAGCGCTGGACGGATCACGGCATGGAGACCATCTACCGCAATGCGAAGGAAGTGGAGGCGATCGCCTATGACATGATGGTCTCCGGCGCAGATTCTCAGGCGGTGAGCGTGCTTCGGCTGTGGCGTTCCCGCGCGAAGCAGGACTTCAACATGAAGCTCTTCTCGCAGGGCAACTACGATGAAGTCATGCGTGAGGACAACGAGGCAGAGCTCATTTCCAAAGTGCTCTATCCCTCCGACAATCACTATGAAGGCAAGACGCTGCGCTTAAAGCAGCAGTATTTCCTTGTTTCTGCATCCATCCAGTGTATCGTTGCAGATCACAAGCGTCGGTATGGTTCTTTGGCTCTTTTGCCGCATATGGCAGCGATCCATATCAACGATACGCATCCCGCGCTCGCGATCCCCGAGCTCATGCGTGTTCTTGTCGATGAAAACTTCTTTGACTGGACGGCGGCCTGGAATATCACCACGGCGACGTGTGCTTACACCAATCACACCGTCCTTGCCGAAGCGCTCGAGACATGGCCGGAAGATCTTATTTCGCGGAGGCTCCCGCGTATTTACAATATCTTAAAGGAGATCAATCGCCGCTTCTGCGAAGACCTCTGGCAGAGGTACCCGGGAGATTGGGATAAGATCTCGCGGATGTCCGTGCTTTCGCACAACACGGTGCGCATGGCAAATCTCTGCGTTATGGGGACGCATTGTGTCAACGGCGTCTCCGAGCTGCACAGCAATATCATCAAAGAGAGCATCTTCCGCGACTTCTACGACTATACGCCCGAAAAGTTCAAGAATGTGACGAACGGCATCGCACACCGCCGCTGGCTCAACCAGTCGAATCCCGAACTGTGCGAGCTGCTCAACGATACGATCGGCGAAGGCTATGCGAAGAATGCGGAAAAACTTGCCGAATTCAAGAAGTTTGAAAACGATAAGAGCGTTTTACAGCGCCTCGGGGAGATCAAGCGTATCAAGAAGCAGCAGCTTGCCGACCGCGTCAAGAAGGTGCAGGGGATCGACATCGACCCCGAATCGCTCTTCGACGTGCAGGCAAAACGCCTGCATGAGTACAAGCGCCAACTTCTCAATGTGCTGCATATCATCTCCGATTACAACGCCCTCAGGGAAAATCCCGATCTCGATATCCTGCCCAAGACGTATATCTTCGCGGCAAAGGCGGCAGCGGGCTACGATATGGCAAAGGAGACCATCAAGCTCATCTGTTTCCTCGCGGAAGAGATCAGAAAGCAGCCCAAGATCAGGGAGAAGCTCAATGTCGTCTTCCTTGAAAACTATAATGTGACGATGTCCGAAACGCTCATGCCCGCTTCCGAGATCTCCGAACAGATCTCGCTTGCCGGAAAAGAGGCGAGCGGTACCGGGAACATGAAGTTCATGATCAACGGTGCGCTTACGGTAGGAACGCTGGACGGCGCCAATGTGGAGATGCGCGAGCGCGTCGGAGACGACAACATCTTCATCTTCGGCCTCAATGCCCAGGAAGTGCAGGATGTCTGGAACAAGGGATATTCCTCGAGCGCATACTATAATCAGAACTACAATATGCGCAAAGTTGTGGAGTCGCTCATTGTCGGTTTCAACGGGAACTCTTTCTCGGAGATCGCCAATTATCTCCTGCATCGTTCTCCCGTTGCCGACCCGTATATGTGCCTTGCAGATTTTGAATCTTATCTGCAGACGCAGAACGCGATGTCCGAACTTTACCGCAAGGATAAGCTGAGCTGGAATAAAAAGTCCCTGAACAACATTGCTGCGGCGGGATATTTCTCTGCCGATCGCAGTGTACGCGAATACGCAAGAAATATTTGGAATTTGAAGTCGATCGACAAATAATTGCTTTCGCACACCACGGCCGAAGCGCCGCATCGGAATATAACTTGATAAGAGAATATGGACCTGTACTATAACCCGTTGGATCGGGCGTGTAAGAGCATTGTCGGCGCGATTCCAAGAAAGACAGTTGTAAGGTTAAACGTCTATAAAGAAAAGTACCCCGGCGGAGAAGATTATTTCTCCGCTGAGGTTTGTAATCTCGTTTTGAGGCGGGATGAAAGGAACTATCAATATTACCAGATGACCCGAACGGACTTCGGGTGGACGATCTCTCTGAAGTTTAACGAGTCCGGGTTGTTTTTCTATTATTTTGCGATCGGAGGCCGCTTTCTCGGCTGCGGACCCTTTCACAAGAGCCGTATGTACGGCTGCAACCCCGTCAATTGGCAGCTTACCGTCTACGACGAAAGCTATACAACGCCCGAATGGTTCAAGGGCGGGATCATGTATCAGATCTTTCCCGACCGATTTTATCGTGCCGGCGATGAAACGCTCAAACACGGCGTTATGCGAAAGTGGGGGGAGCAGCCCTATTATCGGCCAAACGGAGAGGGGAAAGTCCTGAACAATGACTTTTTCGGCGGCAATATAAAGGGAGTTCATGAGAAGCTGGGCTATTTGAAGAGGCTCGGCGTTACCGTCATCTATTTTAATCCCGTGTTCAAGGCTTTTTCCAATCATCGATACGATACGGGCGATTATATGGAGATCGATCCGAATCTCGGAACAAAGGAAGACCTCGATGCGCTCATCCGAGACGCAAAAAAGTTGGGGATGCGGGTCATTCTGGACGGGGTATTCAATCACACAGGGGATGACAGCCGCTATTTTAACCGCTATTCAAACTATTCCAGCCTCGGGGCTTATCAGTCGCCGGAATCACCTTACTACGATTGGTATACCTTTCACGGGTCACGCGACAAGTATGACAGTTGGTGGGGGATCGATACGCTCCCTGCGATCAGGGAAAGTTCGGAAAGTTATCAGAGCTTCATGTTCTCGGAGGACGGCGTCATCAAACATTGGCTCAGGCACGGGATCGGCGGATATCGCCTTGATGTCGCGGATGAACTTCCCGGTTTTTTCTTAAAGAAACTGAGAAAGGCGGCGAAGGAACAGGACCCTGAGGCCATCATTATCGGAGAAGTTTGGGAAGACGCTTCCAACAAGATCGCATACGGGGAACGCCGTGAATATTTCCAGGGCGAAGAACTTGACAGCGTTATGAACTATCCCCTGAAAGATGCCATCATTAACTTCCTGCTGTCGGGGAATACGAGTCGGTTTCGCGAAGCGATCGCAATGCTCATCGATCATTATCCGAAAGCGACGCTCGATTGTTTGATGAACCATCTCGGGACGCATGATACGGCACGCATTTTGACCGTGCTCGGCGGCAAGAGCTGTCAGAATAAGGACGAAATGGCGGTCACGAGCCTGAACGAGAAAGAACAAGCGGCAGCGAAAAAACTCCTGAAGATGGGCGCCGTCTTGCAGTTCACGCTTCCAGGCGTGCCGTGTGTCTATTACGGCGATGAGATCGGGATGCAAGGTTACAGCGATCCGTTCTGCCGCGCTTGCTTTGATTGGGAAAACGGCGATCTGCAGCTAAAAAGTTTTTACGAACAGTTGGCAGCGGCACGGCATCGGCTTGCCGATGTTTTCCGTGACGGAACTTATCGGGAAGTATTTGCCAATCAGACGTGCCTCGTATATGAAAGGAAGTCTTCATCGGGAAGCGTGTATGTCTATGTGAACCGTGGCTCCTGCCAGTATCGGCTTAATTTTTGCGGAAAGTATCAGGAATATTTGAGCGGGAAGCAATACGAGGACGAGATCGTGGTAAAAAGCGGGGAATACGGGATCCTTGCCCGTGTCCGGTAAGGGAAAGAAAGATACTATGTGTGGCATAGTATCTTTCTTTCTGTTTGAACGGGGAACGATCGGCGCCGTTTGTTTCGGCCCTGCTAAATATTGTTCGTTACGCTTGATCTTAGATCATGCGTACGCGGAGACACACCGCCGTGACGCGCTGCCGTATTTTTTCGAATTTGCATCATTGTATATTTGAAGCTTGAAGAAGATCGGGAGTAATCTTGTCCACGGAATGTTCATGATCGATTTTTCTTGATATTGGTTTTTCAAAGCCTGATTTGAACGATAACATGGCGTTTTTTGGTATAACTATTCTTAAAATCGGCATTTTGCGAATAGTTATTCCTGTCTTCCCCTTGCGGTTTTTCCCGAAAAGACATGGTTTTTTTCTTACAACTCTGCGTAAAATTTTTCCTTTTGCCGATTGACCTTTGTTATCCGGCATGATATAATGGAGTCATGAAGCAAGACTACTATCAGGAACGAAACCTAAAAAATTTGGATCGGATCGAGGAGCTTCTTCGTGAGCTTCCCTCTTTTTGCGAGGATTTCCTGCGCGGCATTGAAATGCGTACAAGCGTTCTCACGCGGCTCAATTATTGTTATGATCTGAGGATCTTCTTTGATTTTCTCGTAAAAAAACGCATCCGCGGTAAGCATGTCTCTGAATTGACGTTAGAAGATCTGGAGCGCGTTACAGATACCGATCTTGAGATCTATCTGAGTTATCTTTCCCATTACACCTTTTATGGGAAGCGGCTTTCGTGCGACGAGCGAGCTAAAGCGCGCAAGCTTTCCTCCGTTCGTTCCCTCTTCAAATATTTTTTCAACAAAGGTTTGATCGAGGTGAATAATACTGCCAAGGTTCCTACGCCGAAGCTCCATGAAAAAGAGATCATACGCCTTGAACAGGATGAAGTCAGTTCCATTCTCGATGTCGCTGAGGATGGCACAGGTCTTTCCTCCCATGCCGAAGGGTACCATTCCAAGACGAAGATCCGCGATACTGCTATTTTGACGCTCTTCTTGGGGACAGGAATCCGTATTTCAGAGCTTGTCGGCCTCGATAATGAGAGCATTGACTTTTCGACGAATTCCTTTCTTGTGACCAGAAAAGGCGGTAATCAGGCCGTACTTTATTTTTCCGAGGAAGTCGGCGATGCTCTGGCTGCGTATCTTGCCCAAAAGGAAGAAGATCCCCGCGTTCCCGCCGAGGAACACGCCCTGTTTCTTTCCATGCAGTATCGCCGCATTACGGTGAGAGCTGTTGAAAATTTGGTCAAAAAGTACGCAAAGATCGTCTCCCCTCTCAAAAAGATCACTCCGCACAAACTGCGTTCGACCTATGGCACCAGCCTCTATCGGGAGACGGGCGATATCTATATCGTTGCGGATGTCCTCGGGCATAAGGATGTCAATACGACGCGCAAGCATTATGCGGCGATCACGGAAGATCATAGACGTTCTGTCGCCAATGCGATCAGGCTCAGGCGTTCAAATAAGGATGAGACATGAATCAAACGAGAGAACGTGTTTTTGTCATACAGCCCATAGAGGGCGATCATTATCGCGTGCTGCAGGAAGAGGCGGTCGCGCTCATTGAAAGCGCAAATGCGGACTATGCGGGCACGGTCTATCAGAAGATCCGCGAGGTCAATCCCGCGACCTATATCGGGGAAGGAAAGGTGGAAGAAATTCACGAGATGCTGAGCGGTTTGGATGTTACCGTACTGTTCAACGGCGAACTCTCCCCTTCCCAAACGCTCAATATTTCGGCGGCGTTAGAGGGGCGCAAAGTGATCGACCGCACGACGCTCATCCTCGATATTTTCGCGCTGAGAGCGGAAAGCAGCGAAGGTAAGATCCAGGTCGAGCTCGCTCAATTGAAATATCTGTATCCTCGATTGCGCGGGAAAGGAACGGCACTTTCTCGTCTTGGCGGAGGGATCGGTACCCGCGGCCCGGGCGAAACACAGTTGGAGACGGACAGAAGGCACATTCGTTCGCGCATCGATGCGCTTGAAAAGAAGCTTGCGGAGACACAACAGCGCCGAACCATGCTCGCTGAGCGCAGAAAAAAAGACAAGGTATTCACGATAGCCCTTGTCGGTTATACCAATACAGGAAAGTCTACTCTTTTGAATGCTATGACGGGAGCCGATGTGCTTGTGAAAGACGCGCTCTTTGCGACGCTCGATCCCACTTCCCGCGTTTTTACCATTGAAGATGTTCCGTTTCTTCTTATCGATACGGTCGGATTTTTACAGAGCCTGCCCCATCATCTCATCGAAGCATTCAAATCGACATTGGAAAGTGCTCTTTGGTGCGATCTTGCGCTGATCGTCTGCAATGCGTCGGGAGAGTACGAATTGGAAAAACAGACCACCTTGGAGACTTTGCATGGCATGGGGTTTACGGCTCCCTATCTTGTCGTCTACAATCAGTGTGACAAATTAAAGGACTTGGACAGTCTTCCGCGTGACGGCATCGCGATCTCGGCGAAATTCGGCGTCGGATTGGATGTTCTCCGAGCCAAGATCTTTGAGGCGCTTCAGGAAAATTTTGTCCGCTGTGAGCTCAACATTCCCTATAGTTGCTTTTCCGAGTACAGCTCTCTGCGCCCGCTTCTGACGGAACAAAACGTCACATACACCGATAACGGCATGACGGTCAAGGCGATCGTACCCACTATTTATGCCGCTAAAGTGCAAAAATTTCAAAATAAGAAATCGTTTTAGCTATACCATGTTAGACATAGTACTTCGCAAACGCATCAAAAATCAATTTTCGTGATACTCTTTGGGGTCGGTATAGACCTTTTCGATCTTGATCGCAGCATAGTCTTTGATCTCAAGACATTTTCCGCAATTATCGCATATCTTATTGGGGTCAAGATCGCAGATCTCGCATTCCATGCAGTTATCGCAGTCTTTCGTCTCATCCAAAATGCATTTGATTCGTTCCATTTTTTACCTCTCCCCTCTATTATTGCGCAAAAAGAAAGGGATGACAACTTTTTTTGCAAAAATATTCTTTTTCTTAGAACATTTGTTTGCAATTTTTCTTGAAATATGATATACTTTCGGTAAGAGGTGTTGTTATGGTCGATCAGAATAAGCTCAACGAAGTCCTTTCCTATGTCAATCATTACAATGAGGAGAACGGCTTTCCCCCCACCGTGCGCGACATCTGTTCGGCGCTGGGCATCAAGTCGACTGCGACGGCATACAGTTATATCAATCGATTGCGTGAAGCCGGCTTTCTCAACAAGGCAGACAGGAAGAAGCGCGCGGTATCGCTCGTCGGTTCCGATGTCGTAAAAGTGCCGCTTGTCGGTACGGTCACGGCAGGCCAGCCGATCTTGGCGGTCGAGAATTTTGAAAGCTTTTATACGCTCCCTTCTGCGGAATTTCACGGAGACGGTCTCTTTTTGCTGCGCGTGAAGGGAGAGAGCATGGTCGAGGCCGGGATCTTCGACGGCGATAAAGTGGTCGTACGCAAGCAGGAATCTGCCGAAAACGGCGACATCGTCGTTGCGCTCTTTGACGACGGCGTGGAGGAAGGTGCGACGGTCAAGCGCTTTTTCCTGCGCGACGGAAAATATATTCTTCATCCCGAAAACAGTACGATGTCTGACTTTGTGCTCGACAGCGTGACCATTCTCGGCAAGGTCGTCGGGCTTTTGCGCAGCTTCTCCTGAACAAGATATAGGAAAAGCGTCTCCCGGAGGCGCTTTTTTCGTTTATAGATTTTGCAGATAATAAACTTCCTCGGGGCTGAGTTTGCGCACCTTGCCTCGGTCCAAGCCGCTCAATGTCAGCTCGCCGATCTTGATGCGTTTAAGGAAGTCGATGTGTTTTCCGATGACTTCAAACATCTTTCTGATCTCGCGGTTCTTTCCTTCGGTGAGGACGACGTGAAGCTTGGTATATGTTTTATCCGTCTCTACGACGTTGATCCTGCATTTTTTGGTGATGACTCCGCGTTCGATCTCTACGCCCGCCCGCAGTCGGTTGAGCTCGGCAGCCGTGATGCCGCCTTCAATGCGTACGAGATACGTTTTCGGGATCTCATTCTGAGGAGCGGTCAGGCGATATGCAAGATCGCCGTCATTGGTGAGGATCAGGAGCCCTTCCGTTTCATAATCCAGCCTGCCTACGGGGTAGACCCGTCCCGCGCCTTGCGGAAGAAGCTGCATGATGGTCTTTCTGTCCTTTTCATCCGAGACGGTGCAGACGTATCCCTTGGGCTTGTTGAGCAGATAGTATTCGTATTTGACTTTGTGAGAGAGGACCTTTCCGTCCAGTTCCACGACGTCGGAGGGTTCTACGTTGTCTCCTGCGACGGCGACCCTGCCGTTGATCTTCACGCGTCCTTCGCTGACGAGCGTATCGCTTCCCCGTCGGGAAGCCACGCCTTGTTCCGCCAAAAATTTGTTGATGCGCATTTCGTCGCCTCACTCGTTTTTCTTGGTTCTATGATAAACGATAGCGGCAAAAAAAGCAAGCCCTTTTCAGGGCTGTGCGCGAACTTCCTATTGGGAAAACGCTCTGTCGAGCAGCTCCTTTGTGCGTTCATACATCATAGGCGAGTTGAGAACGACGGAGACGATCAGCCTCCCCTTTCGTTCCGCAGCTGCGACAAGGCATCGTCCCGCTTTCTGCGTGAACCCCGTCTTGACGCCGCAGGCGCCCTCGTAGTCAAAGAGTAGCTTGTTCTTGTTGCGCCATCCCTCGGGAGGATAAAACTTGCAGGAGACGATCTCCCGGAACGTTTTGTTCTCCATCGCGGCCGCCGAGATGAGTGCGAGGTCGCGGGCCGTCGTGCCGTGGTTCTCTTCCGGCAGGCCGTGCGGATTTCGGAAGCTGCTGTGTTCTGCCCCCAATTGAGCCGCCCAGATATTCATGAGGGCTGAAAATTGCTTTACGCTGCCGCTGCGGTGAACGGCGAGCGAGACGGCGCAGTCATTGCCCGAGCGCAGCATCAGGCCGTAGAGAAGCTCGTTCACCGTATGCGTCTCCCCTTTTCGCAAATAAACGCTGGATCCGCCCGCGCGTTCGGCTTCCTGCGGTATCGTTACGAGCTCGTTGAGGTCGCAGTCTTCGAGGATGATGAGTGCTGTCAGGATCTTCGTCGTGCTTGCCATTGGAAGCTGCGTATCGGCGTCTTTTTCGTGCAGAAAGCGTCGGGATGAGACCTCTATGACGCATTCGGCGCTGCTTTCGGCGGCTGCATACGCTGTGCGGATCGCAGGACGAATGGCGATGCAGCCTGTAAGAAGAAACAGGACGAATGCCAATGTAACGTACGGTATTTGGCGCAGTTTAGCTGCGCGTACTTTTTTGCGAAACGTGTTCAAGCAGATCCCCTACTTTTTCGATGACGCGATCCAACGGGCCGTCGCCCAACTGAACGAGACGGCAAGCCGTTCCGTCGTCGATGAGGAATCCGACCGGTTTTAAGCTTACGACCGTACCGGCTCCGCCCGCGAAAGGAGCGTTTTCATCCTCTTTGAGGATCTTCGCCGTTCCATATTCTCCCCCGCCCGAAAGATACCCCATCGTCACTTTGGTCAGCGGGATGATCTGTGTGCCGCTCGTGGAAAAGACGGGTTTCCCGACCACGGTGTCTACATCAATGAGTTTAGAGAGCCGCTCTGCCGCGCCCTCGATCAGGTTGTCGACTGTTTCTTTTCGATCCATGTGATGATTGCCTCCAATGCAAGCTTGATAAAAAGGACGAGCACGGTCAAAAGATGAAATCCTATCTTGATTTGTGCCGTTATTTTGAAGTTTTCTGCCGGGGAGAGCAGTACGTCGCCCCGGAAGCGGCAGCCATATGTGTGCAGTACGGCTCCCGCCGTGTTTCCCGCAATGAGGAGCGCGGAGGCCACAAGTATATTGCTTGCATGGCCGTTTCCCGTTTCCGTGACCGTTCGGATCTCCTTGATGTGAAATCCGTGTAATTTTTTAAGATCGGGCCGCGATCTCAACATCTGCCCATAGGGAAAGAGAAGCGCTTTCCTTTGGGAAAGATGCACGGCGATCCCCTCCCGTCTCGGTTCCATATAGCCTCCTGCGAGGCGTACGCTGCCATACAGCCGTATGCCGAATGAGACCTTGCGAGCGGCGGCATCGAGGTGCCCGTCCAACGTCACACAGACGGGCAGAAACAGGATCAGGAGCGTTATCCCGGCAGACAGAGCAAAGATGATCGGCTCGTCCATGCCCTCATTATGTGCGAGCGCGGTGTAAATTATGAGAGCGGAAAGGAAGATGTGCTTAGCGGGTGAGCTCCTTTCAGGGATAAAAAAACTCGTATTGCGATAAAGTCGAGCCTTCGATGCAGTACGAGTCCTATGATGCAGATGATCACGATATTTTGACGATATCCGTTTCGTCCAGTCCCTTCAGAAAATCGGGGATCTCGTAGCCGTCGTTGGACGGCTCTTCGCGGGACGAGGTGTTTGCAGACTGTTCGGAAGCGATCTCCGCGCCGTTCGCCTCCGCAGCGGCAGTCTCTTCATGATATTCGTCGCGGGCATAGAGATAGCTGTCGTGCTCCTCGCTGCGTCCGATGGCCGCCATGAGCGCGTCGTAATCGGGCAGATCTTCGAGGGAATGCAGTTTGAAGCGCTTTAAGAATTCATCGGTCGTTGCATAGAGGATGGGCCGCCCGACGGCATCCTTGCGTCCGCAGGGCGCAATGAGGTTGAGCTCCAAAAGAGCGCGTACGGCATAGTCGCTGTTGAGGCCGCGCAAAAGCTCGATCTCCGTCTTGGTGATGGGCTGTTTATAGGCGATGATGGCAGCGCATTCCAGGATGGTGCGCGTGAGTTCCTTCTCGCGGATGGGATTGAGGACGGCTTCCACGCTCTCTTTATAGATAGGATTGGAGCCGAGCTGCGCCTTTCCGTTGAAGAGCAGCAATTGGATGCCGCCCTCTTCGCCGTATTTTTCCTTGAGCTCTTCGAGGGCGTGCTTGATCTCCCCTTTCGTCGCATTGAGTTTTTCGCCGATGTCCGACAGGGCAACGGCTTTGCCCGAGGCAAACAGGATCGCCTCAATCGTATTGGTCAATTTGTCCAATCGGTTCCTCCTTTCGGTCGGGGTTGACGGAGATGACGATCTCCCCGAACGTTTCGCTCTGCTTCACGCGCAGATACTGATACTTCAAAAGTTCTAAAATGGCCTGAAAGGTCGTTACGATCTCCGATTTCGTGTGGTCTTTCGTGAAGAGCTGCTCAAAGCGAACGCTCTCTCCCGACTCCATCGTCTCCAGCACGAATTGGATCTTTTCTTCCACGGTATATTCGTCGCGCGGGATCTCGCGGATCTCGTCCTGCGCCTTGGCGTATTCCTGCTTGATGAGCAGCTTGGAGAAGGCGCTCACGAGCCCGTCCAGCGTGAGATTGTCGAGAGAGAAGACGGTACGCGTCTCACCGACATGTTTGTCGGGTTCCTTGAAGAAGTAGCCGATGGTCTCCATCTCTTTGAGCTTTTTGGTCTCTTCCTTGATGAGGCGGAACTCTTCGAGCGCGCGGATGAGTTCGGCTTTGTCCTCCTCGATCTCCATATCGATCTCGGGGTCTTCCTCGAGGTTGGGTACGAGGCTCTGTGCCTTGATCTTGAGGATGGTCGCGGCGATATTGAGATAGTCGCTCACCTTATCGACATCGAGGTAAGGAAGCCCGCGCATATAGGCCAAAAACTGCTCCGTGACCTGGGAGACGAACACGTCTTTGATCTCGATCTCCTCTTTATTGATGAGATACAGGAGAAGGTCGAGCGGGCCTTCAAAGTTATTTAAGACCGTCGTATAGTCGACGGTCGATTCAAAGTTTTCGCGGTTTACCATGGAATGAGCCCCCAAAGCGTCCGGATGGGCCAGCCGAGGATATCCGTGGCAAATTTCATCACCCAACCGAGGATATTGAAGTAATCCATCTGATAGACGCCGAACCGTACAAAGGTATTGCAGATAAAGCTTTCTGCGATGAGAAAGAGCAGGATGTAATGCCCGTATTGCCGCAAAAACCGATATATCTTGCCGCGGCGCTTATTGAGCGCGTCGACGACGCGGAAGCCGTCCAACGGATAAAACGGAAGCAGGTTGAAGACGCAGAAAGAAAGGCTGTAGGCAAAGATCAGAGAGAAAAGATCGACGAGAAAGGTATAGGAATAGGATGGCAGGACGGGATAGAGATAGTAAAGTACTGCCAGATAGACCGGATAGATGAGAAATGCTGTCAGATAATTCATGACAACGCCCGCACAGGCGGTGAGTGCCATGCCGGTGCGGTATTTTTTGAAATTATTCGGGTTGATGGGAACGGGTTTCGCCCAGCCGAAGCCGACGAGCGCAAAGCAGATGAGGCCGATCAGGTCGAAGTGCTTTAACGGGTTGAGCGTCAGCCGACCGTTCCATTTCGGGGTGGGATCGCCGCATTTGACTGCCACAAAGGAGTGCGCAAACTCATGGAGCGTCAGCACGATGACAACAGCAATAAAACTTGCGGCAAGTTGGATGATATAGTCCATGGTGATATTATATCGGAAAAGCAGTGAAAAATCAACCGATTGACAAGCGCGAAACAAAACCGCACATGAAATTCACGCCTCTTTCACGCACGTTCGTTCCGGCACACAAAAACGCCGCAGCATGACCGCTGCGGCGTCTGTATGTCAATGATGGTTACTTCTCTTCCGCTTCGCCGTCGAGGTGGAGGATCTCTGCGATGGAAGCGCCGCCGTAGCCGCCTTCCTTCCATTCTCTGTACTCGTCCTCTTCGCCTTCGGGAGCGTTGAAGTTCTTTCTGCCGCCCTTTCTGCCCTTGGAACGGCCGTTCTCTCTGTCGCTGCGCTCAGTGCGCTCGGAGCGGTACTCCTGCTCGGGCTTGGGCTGAAGCGCCTTGATGGAGAGCGTGATGCGCTTTTCATCCGCATTGAATGCAAGGATCTTCGCATCCACCTCTTCGCCGATAGAGAGCACGGAGGTAGGATTGTCGAGCCATTCGTGAGAGATCTGGGAGACATGGACGAGACCGTCGATCCCCTTCTCAAGCTCTACGAATGCGCCATAGGAAAGGATGCGCACCACTTTGCCGTGGACGATGTCGCCTTCGTGATACTTCTCAGCGGCAAGATCCCAAGGCTGAGGCTGAAGCTGCTTATAGCCGATGGAGACCTTTTTCTTTTCACGGTCGACGCTGAGGACTTTGAACTGATAGCGCTTGCCGATCTCGAGCACGTCGGTGACGTTCTTGACGCTCGACCAAGCGAGGTCGGAAATGTGAGCAAGGCAGTCGAACCCGTTGACGGAGACGAACGCGCCGAAATTGGTCACACGCTCCACCTTGCCTTCGACGACGTCGCCGGCGTGGATGGAATCGAAGAATGCCTCTTCTTTTGCGGCCTTGGCAGCCTCGCGGGCTTCCTTCTCCGCCTCAAGGATGACGCGCTGGGATGCGATGATCTCCTTACGGCGTTCCTTTCTGATCTCGAGGAGCTTCAGGCGAAGCTTCTTGCCGACATACTTTTCAAGATCGCGCACATAGCCGGTGCGGATCTCCTTTGCAGGAACGAAAACGGGATAGGTGCCGAGTTCCGAGGTGAGCCCGCCCTTGTTGAAGCCCGTGCAGGTAACGGTAAATTCCTTGCCGTCCTCGATCTCTTTGAGCATCTCCTCCTCTTCGCGGAGCTTCTTCACCATCTTCTGAGACAGCTTCACGCGGGGGGTGACTTCCATCACGATGACTTCGATCTCTTCTCCCACTTTTGCCGCATACTCTTCGCGGCTATATGTTTCGCAGTCAAGCTCTTCTTTCGGGAGCAAAATCTCCAGTTTGCCCGAAGCGGACACATAGACCCCTTCGTCCGTAGCGGATACGATCTTGGCCTTGATCAACTGGCCTTTCTTGTACCGCTCCTCTTTGCCCATCTCCTCAACGACATCCTGCATTGTCGTTGCCTGAACTTCCGCGTTGCTTTCTTCCATCTTAAAAAGAACCTCCTGAGTTTGCCAATCGGGAGTACTTGCTCCCGCAATGACGCCTACCCTATTAAAAAATTTAATTTTTTCATACTCGAACGCTTCCGCATCCTGCAGCCAATAGACGTTGCCGCAGTTCTTGGATGCGATCTCGTATAATTTCCCGGTGTTGCTGCTGTTCCTGCCTCCGATGACGAGGACAGCTTCCGAGCGGCGAGCGATCTCGAAAGCTTCACGCTGCCGACATACAGTAGTATAACAAATCGTCTTAAAAATCTCAACTGTTTTTTGACACACTTTGCGAAGATTTTCGCAGGTTTGCGAAAAACTTTGCTCCGAAAAGGTCGTTTGCGCCACGACGGACACGTCTTTATCCTTCAGAATGCCGAAATCATCGTCCGGAGAGGAAAAGACATAGGCCTCTCCGCCTTCGCATACCCAGCCGAGGAGCCCGATCGTTTCGGGGTGGCTTGGATGGCCGATGATGACGATCGTCCTTCCGAGAGCGCTCTGTTCGTACACGATGCGCTGGGAGCGCTGGACAAAGGTGCAGGTGCAATCGACGATGACGATCCCCTTTGCGGCGCACTCCTCGTAGACCGCTTTCCCCGCTCCGTGCGAACGGATGAGGAGAGTCGCTCCGTCGGGAACTTCTTCCACATCCTCCACGGTCGGGATGCCGCGCGCCGTGATGCGCTCGACGACCTCCGGATTATGGATGAGCTCACCCAAAATATAGGTGTTTTCGGGATAGACGGAGAGCGCCGTATCTACCGCCTTCCTTACCCCGGCACAAAATCCGCAGTACTTTCCGAGAAGGACCTGCATCTTATTTCCGTTCCTTCTTTTTTGCGGCCTGTGCGGCGCGGAATTCGGCGCGCATATCATAGAGCTTTTTTTTGAGCAGCTCGTCGGCGGCCTCATAGTCGGCGGACGTGAGTTTGCGGTCGTAAAACTCTGTCAGCTCCATCGGTTCGCCGAAGACGACGTGCGTTCTTCTGAAGAGCCTGGGCGGAGCACAGATGACGAAGGGAATGACGGGCGTCTTGGTCTTGATGGCAAGGAGCGCCGCACCTCCGTGGAAGGGCAAAAATTCATCGCCGCCCGTCTTGTTGCGCGTTCCTTCGGGGAACATGGAGATCTTTTCTCCGTTTTTGAGGACGCGCATGGAATCCATGAGTGTGTGCACGTCGGAGCCGTCGCGCATGGCTCCGATGGTGCCGACGCGTTTTGCCCAGCCGCCGAGGACGGGTGCGTGCATGATAGAATCTTTTGCAAGGTAATGGATCCCGTCCTTTGTCGTGTGTGCGGGATAAAAGACATCCCAGAGGCAATAGTGATTGCCGACATAAATATATGGCCCGGGGCCTACCTTCTTATACCCGTGCAGCTTGAAGGGATATACCAGCGCGTGAACGGGGTAAAAGATCGCGCGCAGAAGGTTCATGAGCGGCATCTTGTGATATCCGTTCTTATCGGCGGGGAAAAGTTTGACGCGTTCTTGCTGTTTTTCCTGTTTTTTGGCGTTCTTGGCGGCCTTTTTGTTTGCCGCTGATGCTTCTTTCATCAGATCTTCTCCTGGATCCTTCGTTTGATCTCGCTGAGTACTTCTTCGGGCGTCAGGGAGGAAGTATCGATGAGGATGGCATCCTCTGCCTGCCGGAGCGGCGCAAATGCGCGCGAAGAGTCCTGCTCATCTCTCTTTACGATCTCTTCTTCCAGCTTTTCCTTATCGACAGAATACCCCTTGGCAACGAGCTCATCGTAGCGGCGCTGCGCCCGCACTTTTGGGGCGGCGGTGAGGAAGAATTTGAAATCGGCTTCGGGCAGCACGAATGTTCCGATATCGCGGCCGTCGAGCACGCAGGACATTTTGTCTGCGATCTCCCGCTGCTTTTCCACCATCTTGAGGCGCACCGCGGGATATTGCGATACCGTGGAAGCCGCCATGGAGACTTCGGGTTTCCGGATGAGCTCGGAGACGTCCTCGCCGTCAAGAAAAGTATGCTGCGTGCCGTCTTCGTATTTGATCTCGAGAGCGAGGTCGCGCAGGCAGTCGATGATGGCGGTCTCGTCGCGGATGTCGGCATTTTCTTTGAGCGCTTTGAGCGCGCACGCCCGGTACATGGCACCCGTATCGAGATAGAGGATGTTCATGCTCTTTGCAAGCGCTTTCGCCATCGTCGATTTGCCGCTGCCGGCGGGGCCGTCGATGGCAATGTTGATCTTGGATGCGATATCCTTTCTTAACGTTCTGGCGCCGCGGAGATATACATGATGCGGCGTGATGTTTTTTTCCACGAACAGCATGATGCGGATGCAGAGAGGCAGGCCGCCGTCGATGTCGGGCTCCTGCGAAGAAAAGAGCGGGCTGGAAGAATACCCCGCTTCCCGTGCGGCTTTGGCGGGATAATAAGAATGGATGTCGGACGTGCTTGAGAACACAATGCTGAGGATCTCGTCCTTGTGGAGGGAATTGCGGCTCACCGTCTGATCGATGAGCTCCTTCACCGCTTTTTTGATCTCTTCCGGGCTGTCTTCGGCAATGGTCGTAGCGCCGCGTATCACTGTCATGTCATGTTCCTCTCAGCTTCATTGGTATAATGGTATTATATCGGAATGAGGACGCAAAGTCAAATCATTCGGCAAAATTTCCTGCGTATTCTGCGGCGCCGCGCCCTGCAACATATCCCGTCGAGAAGGCGATCTGCAGGTTGAATCCTCCCGTGTACGCATCGACGTCGAGCACCTCTCCTGCAAAAAAGACGCCCTGAGCGAGTTTGCTTCCCATTGTCTTGGAGGAAATATCTTTGAGATCCACGCCGCCCGAGGTCACGACGGCCTCTTCGAATCCCCGCAGGGATGTCGGGGTAAACTGAAAGTTTTTGAGTACATGAACGAGCCGGTCGCGCTCGGTACGCGTTACCGCATTTGCCTGCCTTGCAGGGTCGATCCCTGCCGCAAAAAGCACGGGAACGCATAGGGCGGCGGGAAGCAGTCCACGCATCACATTCTTCATCTGTTCATTCTTTCTTTCTGCAAAGTCGCGGATAAGACGGGCGTCCAGAGTCTTTGGATCGAGAGCCGGTTTGAAGTCGAGGAAGAGTTCGATCTCGGAAAAAGCAATGCGGTTGATGCGCGCGGACAGCGTAAGTACGAGCGGGCCGCTGATGCCGTAATGCGTCAGGAGCATTTCCCCTTGCTCGGAGAAGATGACTTTCCCCCTTTGTTTTGCAAAGAGACAGACGTTTTTTAAGGAAACGCCCTGAAGCGCAGAAAAATCGCCCGTACAGTTGATGCCGACGAGAGACGGTACGCAGGGTACGATCTTATGCCCCAACCTTTTTGCGAAATGCAGCCCGTCCCCCGTAGAGCCTGTCGACGGATAGGACAAACCTCCCGTCGCAATGACGACGGCTTCGCACGGAAAAGCGCCGCTTTGTGTTATTATGTCACGCATATTACTATGCAAATCGCCGATTTCCTTTACATATTCCTGCAATTTGATGGTCACACCCACGGAAAGGCAGGCTCTTTCCAGCATTTTTGTGACATCGCTCGCATGGTCGGATACGGGGAAGACGCGGTTTCCCCGTTCCACTTTGACGGGAAGAGAGAAGCGTTCGCACATTGCCATCATGTCCTCGGGAGAGAACGACCAAAGAGCGCCCGTCAGGAATTTTCCGCCGTGTACCACGTTTTCTAAGAATTCGTCGGGCGGGCAGTCATTGGTGAGGTTGCATCTGCCCTTTCCCGTGATATAGATCTTTTTTCCGAGCTTTTCATTGCGCTCCAAGAGTGTCACCTGAGCGCCGTGACTTGCCGCCGCATAGGAGGCCATGAGGCCTGCCGCTCCGCCGCCGATGACGACTACCTTTCCCATCCGTTCTGCTCCTATTTTTCTTCCCTTTATTGTATCGAAAAATACATGGTTTGTCAAGCAGCACGTCCTCCGACCCGAAGATAAAACGAAGAAAGGCGGGAGAGCCCTTTTGCTCTCCCGCGCTTTCAGATGAGGATGCAGATGACCCCGCCCTTGCCTTCATTGACGATCCGCGTGACCGTGCGGCGCATCTTTTTTTGTACGTTTTCTGCCATAGAGCGGTTTTTGATGCTGAGCTCGTCGCCGAGAAGTTCTTTGAGCGATTTTCCGAACATATTCGTCTTCCAGGCGGCTTCCGGTTCATTCGCCATATTTTCCGCCAGCGTTTTGGCAAAAGTTTCACTCTGTTCTTCGTTGCCGAGCGCAGGTCGGACCTCTCCCGTAAGGTCTACGCGTATGATATGATAGCTGGGAGCATTGGCGTGCAGGTCGACCCCCACTCTGCCTCCCTTTTTGATGACTTTGGGTTCTGCAAGATCCATTTCGTCTTCTTCGGGAGGCACGATCCCGTATCCGTATTCTTTCGCGTCTTCGAACGCCTTCCCGACCCGTTCATAGAGTTTTTTGGCTGTTCCGAGTGCCGTGACGTAGTTCATGAGGGCAAAGTCATCGCCGATCTCGGCTTCACACATCTCGCTGAGAACGCGGTAAAACGCTCCTTCCTTTGCTTCCGCCCGCACGGTCGCGCATCCCGTTGCAGGCTGCAGTTTGACTTCACAGGGTGGACACAGCTGTTTGCTGTCTTCAAACAGGGTGTCAAGGAGAGCGCAGTCGCTCATTTTGGAGATCTTCGGGGTAACGGCGCGGATGGAAGAGAGTGCTTCGGATACGACGGGCGAGTCGGCATCGAACACGCGCATCCAGTCCGGGAGTTCGATGTCGATGCTGAGCACCGGGAATTCGTAGAGCACGCGTTCCAAGATGAGGGTAAGCTCTTCCCGCCCCATCCTTTCGGCATTGACCGCAAGTACGGGCGCTTCGTATCGTGCCTCCAGGGAAGAGCGCAGCTCTTCCGAATCGCCGGGTTCTTTGCAGTTGAGCAGGATCACAAAAGGTTTCTGCGCCTCTTTCATTTCGGCGATACACCGCGATTCGGCAGCTTCATAGTTTTCCCTTCTAAGACCCGTCACGGAGCCGTCTGTTGTCATGACGATGCCGATCGTCGAGTGGTCGCGCATCACTTTCCGCGTCCCCTCTTCCGCCGCCTCTTCAAAGGGCATCGGCGTTTCGCTCCACGGCGTTTTGACGAGCCGCGGCGCTCCGTCCTCCTCGAATCCTGCTGCGCCTTCTACGGGGAACCCGACGCAGTCCACGAGCCGGATATTTGCAACGGCATTGCCGAAGGAGACGGGGATCGCTTCCTCCGGTACAAATTTCGGTTCCGTTGTCATTACGGTCTTGCCCGAGGCGGACTGCGGCAGTTCGTCGATCATACGCTGCTTTTTGGCTCCGTCCGCTTCGGGCAGAACAAGCTCTTGCATGAACTTTTTGATGAACGTCGATTTCCCCGTTCGGACGGGGCCCACTACACCGATGTAAATTTCTCCGCCCGTTCGTGCGGCAATGTCCTCATAAACGCCGATATCTTCCATACGTCCCTCCGCCTGTTTTCTTGTTTATCCTATGGCCGAGAGGCTCTGAATATGCCCGAAAGGATAAAAAAACGGCTTCCCCGTGTGACCTTCGGGGAGCCGCCGATCTTATCAGGACGAAGAAAGAAGTTCTTTCGTGCAATTGAGCGCGTTAAAGAGGCGCGGGATGCCCATATACGGCATGGCGTGGACGAGCGCACAGACAATTTCTTCCTTCGTGCTGCCCGTTTTCAGCGCGCCCTCAACATGGGAGCGCACCTGCACTTCCGCACCGCCGAGCGCTGCCAGCATTACGACGGTCAGAAGCTCGCGCGTCTTTCCGTCTAACCCTTTTCGCGTCATGAAGTCGGAAAAGCACAGCTCGGTCAGAAAGCGCGGCACCGCTTCGGCAAACTCTGCGGGCAGCCATGTATAGTGCTCTTTGATCTCGTCGCCATACACGGGCGTTTGCAGGGCGAGCCCTCGTTCCAAGCGGTCTATTTCTGTCACAGTTTCGCCGTTTTCGATGGGAAGGGCAATGCCGCTTGCGGCAAACACCTCGTTCATCGCAGCGATGGCGTTGAGCGTCTTGGGGAAGCCGATAAAAGGCGCGCACTGATACACGGTTTCGCGGATGGCGACGGGCGAAATGCCGATATTTAGGCACGCGCCGACGTGCGCTTTTAATTGCGGCAGCGTCTGGTTGACGGTCAAGACTGTGACGGTGATCAGCTCGCGCATCCTGTCGTCGAGCGAGCCCGTGTAACTCACCTCGCCGAAAATGAACCGCTGCAAGATGCGCATAAATTCGGGGTCGTTCCCCTCGTTTTGCGTCGGCTTGCCGCCAAAGAGTTTGGCAAATTTTTCTTGGCAGTTTTGGATCCTGTCCATAGTTTCCTCCATAAGCGCGTTTGAAAGCGAAAGGACGGGCTCTGCTGCCCATCTTTTTCGGCGAAACACTTGCTGTATTAAGCGTCTGTCTTTTTCTCTTCCGTGAAGTCCGGCATGATCTGCGACTGCGCGGCGATCTCCTGAAAGTAAGGGTCGGCAGAAAAGTCGCGCACTTTGGTGTACTCGCCGCCGAGAGCCTCGATGGCATATTTGAGCTCCTGGTATTCGAGATAGTTGATTTCGTCGCGGTCGATATAGTCGAGCAGCACGGGCAGGGCGCGCTCGTCGCCGTAGCTTGCAAGATAGCTTGCGTGCATGGGGATATCGTCCGGTGCGGTACGAAATTCGTTTAAGAGGATCTCAAATACTTGGTCATCCCGCTCTTTGCAGCGGGAAAGGATCTCGAGCATATATTCGCGCTCGATGCCTTCCCGATAGAGAGAAAGCACGCGGTCTTTGACGGCATCGGCATTGCCTTTCAGATACTCCGTCACGGTATCTTTGAGTTCCCGATCGTCCGTCGAGGTCAGGATGTTGAGATAGACGGGAAGCGCTTTGCGGCTGCTGCCTGCAAGATTGATGGTGAGGGTGAGAAGTTCCCCGTCCGCTTTCTTCATGAGTGCGAGCAGCGGAGCGGGGCAGCTGCGGGCTTCAAGTTCGCGGCAGAGGAAGTCGGAGACGGCAATGCCTTCGTCAAAATGAGCCTTCAGCGCTTCGACAAGCTCGTCGTCCGTCATTTGCGCATAATATCCCTTGGGCGTCGTGCCGACGCTCTTGATAACGGTATCGCCGAATTTTCGGTAAAGGCGCGGGATAAGATCTTCCCACTCTTTTTCGGAATGGTCGGCTGCGTGCGCCTCCATGTATTCTGCAAGTTTTCGGTCAAAGAGCTCGTCAAAATCGATGAGTTTTTTCATGCTGCTCCCCTCTCAGATAAGAAAATTCAAGATCTCTTTTACGGTATGCACATTGGCTCCGAAGAGATTTGCAATGGTATCGATGTTGTGTTCACAGTCGGCAAGTCGTGCCTCGCGGTAGATGGCGGCGGCAAGGGCATCCTTTTCCGCAAAGAGATCTTCTGCGCCCGCTTCGACGAGCGTGTAGTTGACGTCCTCGGCGGCAAAGAGGAGTTTGCGTTCATTGTCATCTGCCGTAATGGCGTAGCGGGAATAGACTTCGGCGAATGCGGAAAGGAACTGATCGGGGCGGCGGCCTTCGAATTCCATTTTGTGTGTGTAGAACTCGCGGTAGAAATTGCAGATGACGACGCCGAAGGAATTGTCTTCATTGCGTGCGACGAGGTCTTGCATGATGGAGAGCTTGATGAGCTCGTCTGCCTCAAAGTCGAGCAGGATCTCGCGTACGGCATCATCGCAGCGGCATTTGACGGCTACTTTTGCCGCCAGCTGCTGCAGCTTCTGATCGCGGCCGTCAAGCTGATCGAATGCCAGGCGGAAGTAGTTCAAAACTTCCTTTTCTCCTCCGAGGCGTTCCGCCATTTCGGGCTCTACGCCGTCGGCCATCAGAAGAAAGCCGGAAAGCTCCTTGTAGTCCTCTTCGGGCAGGCGGTAGAAATAGGAGAGCGTCACTTCCTTATCGCCGCGCAGGCGTTCCAGATAGAGATTGGCAATGATTTTGCGGGGATAGACGGTCGTGAGCGTTTCGAGTGAGGCGATCGCTTCCGCCTTCCTGCCCGAGCGATATGCCGCAACGGCATGGAACCAAAGGATGTTGTCGTCGTAGGGCTGGAGCTCCTTGAGCTTGGAAAGCTTTGCAAAAGCTTCCTCATCGAGACCGGTCTCGCAGAGCGCCGTTGCGATGCGGTAGAGATCTTCCGCCGAGTCGGAATCCATTGCCGCAAGCTTTTTTCCCACTTCTTTCGCCTCTTCCTTTCTCTCCTGTGCTCCGAGGACGGCGCAGTAGGTCGTGAGGGCGTGGATATTGTCGGGATGATATTCGAGCATTTTTTCACACTCTTCGGCTGCCCCTGCCGTATCGCCCGTCAGCAGTTTGCACATGGCGATGAGCCCGCAGGCAGACGGAAAGTCCTCGCTGGCAGGCTCGATCTCGGAGAGTAGTTCCTTTGCTTTTTCGAGCTCGCCCATCTTTACGAAGAGCACGCCGCGGCGCAGGAGCTCGGGATCGGAGATCGTGCCGTCATCCGAGTGGATGAGTCGAAGCTGCGGCCGGGGTTCGGGGGCATAGTCATCCTCGTCGTAGTCGGAGGGCGGCGGCGTTTCTCCCGAAGCTTCAAAGGAGCGGCGATAGAAGAGCTCGGCTCTCAGTCCGTCTCCCAGATTGGCAAAGGCGACGGAGAGCCCTTCGTAACCCTCCCCGAAATCTGCTTCGTTGCAGGTGTCGAGGAAGCGGAACCATGCGTCTGCGCAGGGGATCCAAAGCGAGAGCGCCTCGTAGACATCCGCATAGAGCGCAGAGGCATCCGCACTCGGCTGATACAATCCCGCGCGTTTGTTGAGCATGGTGAGCGCGCCCATGTAGTCGCCCGACTCATAGCGCTTTTCGGCGGAATCCAATAAAAATTCGTCGCTGAAATCCAACCGTCTGATGCCGTCATCCTGATTTTTCGTTCTTCTCATGTTTCCTCCCCGTCAAACAGTTTGCGGATATCCTCTTCTTGGAAACGGTGGTCTGTGTTGCATTCATGGCAATGGACGACGATCTCGCCGTCCTCTTTTATGATGCGTTCCGCCGCTTCCCTTCCCAGCGAAAGTACGGCGCGGGCCGCCTTCTCTCTCGAACACGAGCAGTAAAAGAGGATGGGCCGTTCGCTCTCGGTCTGTGCTTCAAAGTGATCGAGGATGCTCTCGATCCCCTCTTCCCGGATGATGCGGGAGACCGACGCGTATTGCCCGATCTCCTCTTCCGCACGAAGGATGTGTTCCTCTTGTGCGCCCGGAAAGGGCTGCAAGAAGACGCCGCCCGCGCCGAGACAGGTCCCCTCTTTGCCGATGAGCACGCCCAACGCGATGGCGGTCGGCCGCTGTTCGCTGTAAAAGAAGTAGGAGGAAAAGTCCTCTGCGATCTCTCCCGAGACGAGCGGGCTCGTCCCCACGAATGGGAACTTTTCCCCGTCGTCGCGTATGACCGTGAGCGTGCCGTCTTTCCCTACACATCCTCCGACGTCGAACTTCCCGTCCGCCCGCGGCGGAAGGGTGATGTCGGGATGTTCGATAAACCCGCGCATATGGAGCAGGCCGTCGCCCGAGACGGAGATCTTGCCGCCTGGGCCTCCGCCGGAGATGGAGACGGAGAGCGTGCTCTCCTCCGATTTGAGCCAGCTGCAAAGATATGCGGCGGCGGTAAAGGTGCGGCCGAGCGCTGCCGCCGCAACGGGTGAAAGACGATGGCGCGCTATCGCTTCGTTGACGAGCGCGGTCGTGTCGAGTACGGCGAGGGAGATGTCTCCCCAGGCAATACCGCGGCAGATGGTGCTTACTGTTTTCGGCATATCAAGTTCAATCGGTCGCTCCTTTCTTTGGGCTCTCCGAGATGTCCCTCCGTGCGGATGACGGAAAAGCCCGCTTTCCGGAGGGCGGCCGAAATGTCCTCCTCTCGATGGATATATTGGGTGTGGTGTTCATCAAATCGGTCGAACGAACCGTCCTTTCGCTTGACGAACAGCGTGACGTCCATCTCTACCCTGTCCTCCGAAAGAGAGTTGAAGGAAAGATAAGTCACGTCTTCGCGGTCGTCCGCAGAGATATTATCTGCAACTTTATGGCGCAACTTGTATTCGGAGCTGATATCCAGCCAAAAGATGCCGTCCTTTTCAAGTGCTTTCGCGATATGGGCAAAGGCCGACGGAAGCTTCTTCGGCGGGATATAGTTGAAGCAGTCGTTGGGCGAAAGGATGAAATCATAGCGGTGCGGGACTTTGAGCGCGGCGGCATCGGCCTGAAAGAAGGAGATGCGGAGCCCCTCCTCCCGCGAGAGCTCCTCCGCTTTGGTGAGCATGGCAAAAGAAAGATCTGCCCCCTCCATGCGGAACCCTGCCCGTGTGAGGGCGCGGCAGAAGGCACCGCTCCCGCAGCCGAGCTCCAGCCCCGAAGAGCCTGCCCGGAGCGAGCGGAGGCCTTCAATAAAATACTGCGACCATGAAGCATAGTCGCAGTCGTCATTCAAGTATTCGAACCACTCCGCGAGCGGACCGTAAGCTTCGTTCATGGCGTACCTCAGTGCTTATTGAGCATCTTGGGCGCCTTTTTGAGCTTTTTCTTTTTCTTCTTTTTCTTGTCGCCATCGTCTTGGAGCGCCCGTTCCAGTTCTTCGAATTGCCTGTTGTATTCGACGTACTGTTCGTCGTCCTTGTGCTCTTCCTCATAGGCTTTGACGTCTTCGTTGATGGCGTCTTTGCTCTCTTTGAGGCGGCGGAGGTCTTCGCGCGAGAAAGACTCGGGCAGCTGATAGACTTCAAGTTCGTCGTCGAGCGGCTTGATGGGACGGCTGACGAGCTTGCTCTTGCCCTGCGCCAGGATCATGCGGCGGTATTCGCGTACGGCTTCGGAACCCTCCTCTGCCGCGGCTTTTCCGCCGATCTTGTCCTCTTTGGGATCGCGGCTGTAAAGGCCGCGGCCCGTCTTGACGCCGAGGTTGGGATTGATAAATTTATCGAATGCCCACTGAGAGTAATCCATCCATACGAGCATGACATAGGAAAGCCCGAAAAGGATCATGACAAGGACTGCAATGGTGACAAGGAAGCTGACCCCCGTAAAGAGCAGCGCGACCGGGATAAAGGCAAGCACGGCAAAGAAGATCGTCTGCGGGAGGGTGCCGACCGTCATCACGACGGCGTTGCGGAAGAGCGCCCAGGGGCCCTGCTTATAGTTGATGCCGAGGGAGATCATCCACAGCGAGATGAGCCCCATCAGCGCAACGAGCACATATCCTACGATCTTGGAGGCGAGCATCCAGCCGGGAGCCGTATCCATAGCGATCAGCCAGTCCGCAAGGTTGCCCATCGTCTGCGCGATAAAGAGAGTGAGCGTGAAGAGAAAGACCGCTTCGGCTACGTTCCAGAAGTTACGGCGGATGCCGCGGACAAAGTCGTTGGCAACGAAGATGCCCTCTGTCCAGATGAGGTTGCGGATGATGTACATCCCGCCCGAAATACCGACGGCTGCAATGAGCCCGCCGACGATAAAGAGTGCGAAGAAGAGAAGATCGTTCTGAATGGCGATCCACTCCGCCATCATGGGAGTGCCGACGAGATTGGGGATGACGGGATATCCGACCCCGAGCCCGGAGCCGTAAGGGCCCATGATATTTTGTGCGGTATTTGTCATGAGCCGCCAGATAAAGACGAGGATGATGGGGATGAAGGTAATGAGCGTCAGAAGATTGACGAGCATCAATCGCCCGAACCTCCCCTTCATGATGTCCCAAAAGAGCTGCCAGCGGTTGGACGGCAAAGTGCTGCGTGCATAATCTTCACTGCGCTCTTTCCCTTCCAGCCAACGTGCGACAAGGCCCTTGCGTTCTCTGTCTGCCATATGTTTCTCCTGCGGATGTACAAATTAAAATTGAGGGCATGACCCCGATGAGAGTATTTTAACACGAATCGGAAAATATTTCAACTGTTCAAGGGGGAAATTCTTTGACTTTTCACAGAGCGTATGTTAAAATAAGGTTGCTGAACAGAGGAGCGGCAGAACAAGAGTACTTTTCCCGAGGGAGCAAGAGGCCTCCCCCTGACGGAACAGGAAAGGGTATCGCCGCCGAAACGCATGAGTACCCTCTTGCCGTGCGTTGGGAATAAGGGAGAATACCTTTATTACTGTCACCGCGGTGATGCGCTTTCGGCGGGCTTCGGGTTTTTCCGAAGGGACGAGAAAAAGAGCAGGCGGTGAACATTCACCGTCTTTTTGTTTTCAAGCATCTTATAAAAAGGAGACGATCCATGCAGAATTTACACTATAACGTCGCCGTTGTCGGCGCTACGGGAATGGTCGGTCAGCGTTTCGTGACCCTTCTCGAAGGACACCCCTGGTTCACCCCCGTCGCCTTGCTCGCAAGCGCGCGCTCCGCGGGCAAGACGTATGAAGAGGCCGTCGGCCGAAAGTGGGCAATGACCCGCCCCATCCCCGAGTACGCAAAGAAGATGGTCGTGCTCGATGCGACGGCGGACGCAAAGAGCCTTGTAGGCAAAGTCGATTTCGTGTTCTGTGCCGTCGATATGAAGAAGGAGGAGATCCGCGCCCTCGAGGAAACGTATGCAAAGCTCGAGATCCCCGTCGTCTCCAACAATTCCGCACACCGTTTCACGCCCGACGTCCCCATGATCATCCCCGAGGTCAACCCCGAACACCTCGGGATCATTCCTGCGCAGAGAAAGCGCCTCGGCACCAAGCGCGGCTTTATCGCCGTCAAGAGCAACTGCTCCCTGCAGTCCTATGTTCCTCTCCTTCATCCTTTGAAGAAGTTCGGCATCGAGAGTTGCGCCGTCTGCACCTATCAGGCGATCTCGGGGGCAGGCAAGACGTTCGAAACGATGCCCGAGATCGTCGACAACGTCATCCCCTATATCGGCGGCGAAGAGGAAAAGAGCGAAAAGGAGCCCCTCAAGATCTGGGGCGGCATCGAGGGCGACGCGATCGTCCCTGCCGCTGGACCCGTCATCACGGCGCAGTGCCTGCGCGTACCCGTTTCGGACGGCCACACGGCGGCGGTGTTCGTGAAGTTTGCAAAGAAACCCTCCAAAGAGGAGATCTTAGAGGCGTGGGCAGCCTTTGAAGGAGAGCCGCAGAAGCTTGCTCTCCCCTCCGCTCCCAAGCAGTTCCTCCACTACTTCGAGGAGGATAACCGCCCGCAGCCCAAGCTCGACAGGATGCTGGAAAACGGCATGGCGGTGAGCGCGGGCAGGCTGAGAGAGGATGCCCTCTTTGACTACCGTTTTGTGGGGCTTTCCCACAACACGCTGCGCGGAGCGGCGGGCGGTGCGGTGCTGCTTGCCGAGCTCCTTGCGGCAAAAGGATATTTTGACTGAGGCCGTTTTGAACGGCGAAATATAGGGAGGATACCATGACCGGATTTTTGAGAGGGTCTGCAACGGCGATGATCACCCCGTTCAATGAGAGCGGCGTTGATCTCGAAGCGTTCGGCGAGATGATGGAATACCAGATCGCGGGCGGGACGCGCGCTCTCATCGTGCTCGGCACGACGGGTGAGCCCGCTACCATGTCCGAAGAAGAGAAGGAAGCGCTCATCCGTTATGCCGTCAAAAAGGCGGCGGGCCGCGTCAAGGTCGTCATCGGAACGGGCAGCAACAATACGCAGAAGGCGGTCGAGGGCACCATCCGCGCCGAAAAGCTGGGGGCGGACGGCATCCTCGCCGTCACGCCTTATTACAACAAATGCACGCAGAACGGCCTTGTCGCCTACTATAAGGCAATTGCGGAGGCGACGAAGCTCCCCGTCATCTGCTACAATGTCCCGGGCCGCACGGGCGTCAATATCCTGCCCGAAACGATGGCGAAGATCGCCGAGATCCCCAATATCGCGGGCATCAAGGAAGCGAGCGGCAACATGGCGCAGGTGCTGGAAACGGCGCGCCTCATCCGCGGCAAGTGCGACCTTTATTCGGGCGAAGATGCCCTCAATATGCCCATTCTGGCGGCGGGGGGAACTGCGGTCATCTCCGTTGTCTCCAACATCGCCCCCGCAGGCGTCAAGGAACTGTGCGATGCCGTCCTTGCGGGCGATCTGAAGCGCGCCAACGAATGCAACGATAAGCTCATTCCCCTTTCCAAGGCATGTTTTATCGAGGTCAACCCTATTCCTGTCAAAGCGGGTATGAATGCACTCGGATTCCATGCGGGCATTCCCCGCGCTCCCCTTTCGGAGATCGAGGAGCCTCACCGCGCCGTACTTTTGAAAGCCATGAAAGAGTTCGGGCTGGAGGTGAAGGCATGAAGGTCATCCTCTGCGGCGCGTGCGGCAGGATGGGAAGGAACGTCGCGCAGCTGTGTTTCGAGCGCGGCGTCACGGTGACGGCGGGCGTCGACGTCTCCCCCTCCCCCATGTCCTTCCCTGTCTATCAAAGCTTTGCGGAAGTAACGGAAGAGGCGGATGTTGTCATCGATTTCTCCCCCGCTTCCTCCGTCAAGGAACGGCTCGATTTCTGCAAGGCGCACAAGATCGGCATCGTCATTGCGGGCACGGCGTTCTCCGACGAGGACGAGGCGCTCATTTTGGAGGCTGCAAAGGTCATCCCCGTGTTCCAGACGGGCAATCTCTCCGTCGGCGTCAATCTCTTGCAGATGCTCGTCAAGAAGGCGGCGGAAGTGCTCGGCGATGCATTCGATGCGGAGATCGTCGAACGCCATCACAACATGAAAAAGGATGCTCCTTCGGGAACGGCGCTCATGCTTGCAAAGAGCGTCAACGAAGGTTTCGGCGGGAACAAGGAAAATGTTTACGGGCGGCACGGGCTCGTCGGTGCGCGCGAAAAGCGTGAGATCGGCATCCATGCCGTACGCGGCGGCACCATCGTCGGCGAACACGAAGTCATGTTTGCGGGGCAGGACGAGATCGTCACCCTCTCCCATTCGGCGCGCAGCCGCATGGTGTTTGCCGAGGGCGCACTGCGGGCGGCGGAGTGGCTCACATCACAGCCTGCGGGGAAATATGACATGAACGACCTGCTTGCGGGTGTTCTGTGATCTCCTAAAAAAAGGCACGGATTTTTGCGAAAATGTGCGAATATCGCTTGACTTGAACGCGGCTTTTTGGTATGATATGAAAGCTGTGACGCGGTGGACTGCGTTGCAAGGAAAGCGAAAATGCTGCTATGGCTCAGGAGGTAGAGCACGTCCTTGGTAAGGACGAGGTCACCGGTTCAAATCCGGTTAGCAGCTCCAGCGTCGCCGCAAGGCGCGTTTCGAAACAGCTTGAGAGAACTCAAGCTGTTTTCTTTAACGCCTGCATTTCTCGCGCGGTAGTGCCCGCGCTCGGTCAGGAAACAGCGCGCACAATGCGCTGTTTCCTAGCTCGAAAGCGGTCAAAGCCACGCCGTGGCTTTGACGAGAAAGCGCTTTCTCGCCCTCTTCCCAAAAAATCTTTGCTGCACAAATCTTTTTTGGGAGCCCTTTGATATAGTGAACTTTTCCCACAAATCTTTTGCTATGCAAAATTTTTGCGGGAGCCCTGTAAGCGCAAGGCGCGTTTCGAAACAGCTTGAGAGAACTCAAGCTGTTTTCTTTTGCAAAAAAAAACGACGGGCCCGCGCGGTGCGCGGGCCCCGAATTTCTCATATTATGCGTTTCGCATGGAGGCAAGTTTTTGCTTTAAGAGAAGGTACCCCTCCTCTGCATCGTTGCAGGAAAGGACGGCGCTCTCCATCGGGCATCTGCCCGTTCCGTCGCGGTTGACGATGTATTCCGTCATCGTCCGATAGGAAAACGGCATCCCGCTGTTTTGCAGAAATTCTGCGGCCGATCTCGAGATCGTCTCGGCGAACAGTTCCTTGATCTTTGCTTTGACAAAGAGCATCGCCGCCGCCTTTCCAACCACGCGGTCGGCGGCGGAAAAGCCGATAAGGTCCTTCCCCTTTGCAAGCAGCGCCATCATGGGCGCGATCCCGCGCTCGTCCCGCACGAGGACTTCCTCTCCCCGCACGAGGCAGAGCGTGTGCCCTTTGAGCCCCTCCTTTGCCCGTTCGAGGTCGTTCATTCCCTCTCCCTTTGGATGAGAGCGCGAAGCCCCATCACGAGAAGCGGCACCATTGCCGCCTGCAAGACGAGCCCCGAAAGCCCCGTTTCGATCTGAGAAAGCACGGCTTCGACCGTAAAGGGCGCGACGTTCTGGAAAAGGACGGCAAGGAGCAGGAAGAACGCTCTCCCTGCGACGGCGCCTAAGAGCACGGCGGGGAATGCCATCCAGCCGTTCTTTGCGATCTGTTTTGAAAAGAGACCCGAAACTGCCGCGAAGACGCAGAGCTCCACGATCATGAAGGGTAGGCGTGCCGCAGCGGGCATGGAATCGCCCCAAAGCGAGGTGAGCGCAAAGCTCACAACGGGCGACAAAACGCCGACGCCCATCCCCCACCTCACGCCGAGCAGGCACCCTGCGAGCAGCACGGGAAGATACATCGGGAGCCACCTGACGCCGCCCGCCTGACCGAGGGTCAGATGGACGAGCTGCGGCAAAAGAAAGGCAAGTACGATGAGCCCGAACGAGACGAGCCCTTTGACGGTGAGTTTGACTTTCAGCGAACAGCTGCGTGTGGTCATCACTTGTTCCAACATAAAAAACTCCTTATTTTTGGGTGTTGTACGTTTTTTTCGTCCAATCAGGCCTCGAATTCTTTGACGACATCCTGAAGGAGCGAACGGATGGGCAGGTGCTGCGGGCAGATGGCCTCACACTTGCCGCAGCGGATGCAGTCGCTCGCCGAACCGCCGTCCGCGGCGTGGACGTTGTGATAGTAATAATCGGCGTTCCACGTCTTGAAGGTGCGCTTGGAGTTGAGACAGGCGAAAAGATCGGGGATGGGGATGCGCTTGGGGCATTGGTCGGTACAGTAGCGGCACGCCGTGCAGGGGATGATACCCTGGGCGCGGAAAATTTCCCGCACCTTCCCGATCGCTTCCATTTCCTTGTCGCTGAGGGGCTGAAAGTCCTTCATGAAGCTGATGTTGTCTTCCATCATCTGCATATTGCCCATGCCCGAAAGCACCATGGCGATGCCCTCAAAGCCCGCCGCAAAACGGATGGCGTAGCTTGCGGGGCTTCCGCCGCCGAGCGATTCCAAAATTTGCTTGGCGCCCGTGGGGAGGTTGACGAGGCTGCCGCCCTTGACGGGCTCCATGACGATGACGGGCTTGCCGAATTTGCGGCACACTTCGTAGCACTTGCGGCTCTCGACGGAAGCGTCCTCATAGTCCACATAGTTGAATTGGATCTGCACCGCGTCCACTTCGGGATAGGTCGAAAGGATGCGCTCTAAAACTTCCGCTTTGTCGTGGAAGGAGAGCCCGACGCGGCGCACCTTCCCCTCTGCTTTGAGAGCAAACGCCGTTTCATAGGCGCGGCAGCGCTTGTACTTTTCAAAGTTGTTGCGGTCCTGCGCGTGCATGAGATAGAAGTCGAAATACTCTACGCCGCACGCTTGAAGCTGGCTCTCGAAGAAGGGGCGAATGTCCTCCTCCTTGTTGAAAAAGTTGTTGGAGAGCTTATCGGTGAGGACGTATTCTTCGCGCGAATAGCGCGAGGTGAGACAGACCCTTAACGCTGTCTCGCTCTTCCCTTCGAGGTATCCGTGCGCCGTGTCGAAATAGTTGAACCCTGCGGCGAGAAAGGCGTCCACCATTTTCGTGAACTCCGTAAGGTCGACTTCCTTTCCCTGCATGGGAAGGCGCATACAGCCGAAGCCGAAATTCTTTTTGACTTTGGGATCGAGTATGACTTTTTCCATAGGTGCTCCTTGTCTTCTGCATTTATCTTTTGACGAGTCCCGCGCGCTTCAAGAGTGCATAGGCGCGGTAGCCGCCCGAAAGATCGACGGCGTCGAAGCCGTGCCGGCGCAGGATGCGCGTTGCAATATAGCCGCGCAGCCCCACCATGCATGCAACGGCGATGGGACGGTCTTTGGGGAGCTCACCGAGCCGCTCTCTCAGCACGTCGAGCGGGATATTGACGGCGTTCGGGAATTCGCCCACCGTCAGAAGTTCCTGCGGGTTCCTCACGTCGAGGAGGAAGGTGTCCTTCGTCAATTCGTCGGGCGCCATCATGGGACAGAGCCCGGAGAGCTCGTTTTCGGCGACAAAGCCGAGCATATTGACGGGGCTCTTGGCGGAATTGAAGGGCGGCGCATAGCAAAGCTCGAGCTCCGCAAGATCGTGCACCGTGCCGCCGAGCTTCATGACGGTCGCAATGACGTCGATCTGCTTTTCCACATACTCGCTCCCCACCGCCTGCGCGCCGAGGATGCTCCCCTTCTCATCGTATAAAAGCTTCATGGCGATCGACGTGCCGCCCGGGTAATAGCCCGCGTGCGAGAGCGGGAAGGTATAGATCTTGCGGTATGCGGTGCCGTCGCGCTTGAGCTGTTTTTCGTTTTGCCCGACGCACGCGCCGACCGTTCCGAAGGCGCGCACGACGCTTGCGCCGAGTACCCTCCTTCCGTTCGTCTCGCTGCCGCCCAGAAGGTTTTGAGCGACGCTCCTTCCCTGGCGGTTGGCAGGGCCCGCAAGCGGCACCAGCGTCTCCTTTCCGTTTGCGCCGAGGACACTGACGGCATCCCCCGCCGCGAAAATGTCGGGGTCGGAAGTACACATCCGCTCGTCGACGGCAATGCCGCCGTTTTCTGCGATTTGGAGGCCCGCAGCTTTGGCGAGCGCCGTTTCGGGCGACACGCCGAGTGCAAGCACGACTGCGCCCGTCTGCGCCTTAGAACCGTCCGTAAAGGTCACGGTGAGGGCATCTCCCTGCTGTTCGATCGCCTTGACGCCCGTATCCGTTCTGACGTTGACGCCGCCCGTTTTAAGCGCGTCTGAAAGGAGCAGGGCAAGCTCGGGGTCGAAGGGAGGCATGATCTGCGGTGCAAATTCCGCGAGCGTCACTTTGAGCCCGCGGTGCGTGAGGTTTTCCGCCATCTCCACGCCGATGAAGCCGCCGCCTGCAACGAGCACTTCCTTTGCGCCCGTCTCTTTCAGATAGCGGTCTATCGCAAGCGTGTCGCGAACGTCGCGCAGGGTGAAGACGCCTTCGCCCGAAAGCCCGAAGGTCTTGGGCGAAGCGCCCGGCGTCAGGACGAGTTTATCGTAACTTTCCCGATATTCTCCTTCGGGGGTGCGCACGGTGACGGTGTGAGCATCGCGGTCGATGGCAACAACTTCCGATCTGACGCGCACGTCGATGCGGAAGCGGGTTTTAAGGAGCGCGGGTGAGGCGACGGTGAGCGCGCTCTCCTCTTGGATGACCCCGCCCAGATAGTACGGAAGCCCGCAGTTCGCATACGAGATGTTTTCGCCGCGCTCGAAGAGCACGATCTCGGCCTCTTCCGAGAGCCTTCTCAGCCTTGCCGCGCAGCTCGCACCGCCCGCAACGCCGCCGATGATGACAACTTTCATGATTTTCTCCCAAAAATTCGCTTATATAACATGATAGCGCACCAAAGGCGCGCTGTCAAGACTTGAAGTAAAATTCATTTTATTTCACCCGTCTCTAAAAGAATGCGGGCGAGTTCTTTCGCCTCCGGGGGCGGAGAAAGCAGATCGCGCGGATAGGGCGCGTCGATCGTAAGATCGCCGATGAGCTTCCCCCGATGCAGTACGAGCGCACGCTCCGCAAGGAACGCCGCCTCTTGCACGTCGTGCGTGACGAAGAGCACCGTTCCCCCTTCCTCTTCGCGGAGCGAGCGGACGAGCTCCATGAGCGCGCGCTTTATAGCAAGGTCGAGGGAAGAAAAGGGTTCGTCCATTAAAAGCAGCTTGTGCGGATACAAAAACGCCCGCGCAATGGAGACGCGCTGCTTTTCCCCGCCCGAAAGCTCGTGCGGATAGGCTTTTTCTTTCCCTTTGAGCCCCACGCGGGCGAGCATCTCGCGCGTTTTCTCCTCCATCCCTTTGGGAAGGACGAAATCGATGTTTTCTTCCGCCGTCAGGTTGGGAAGGAGCAGCGCATCCTGGAAGAGATAGGAACAGTCTTTTCTCCGTTTAGGCTTTTTGCCCCCTTCGCCGTCGATCTCCCCCTCGAACGGGATGAGCCCCATGATACAGTTTAAGAGCGTCGTCTTGCCTGCACCGCTCTCGCCGAGCACTGCCGTGATCTTGCCCTCTTCGATCGTGAGGGAAAGATCGTCGAGCGCCCGCACGCTGCGGTATTGTTTGGTGACGTGCGATAAGATCATCTGCGCCACCTCACACAGAACTTGGCAACAAGCGCGCACAGCCCTTCAAGAAGAAAGCCCAAAAGAACGGCGGCAAGCGTGAGCGCCAGAAGCCGCGGCATTTCCAGAAAGAGCTTGGCTTCCTGCATCATGCCGCCGAGGCTTTTCGCTGTCGAAGAGAGCACTTCGCCCGAAACTGCGATCTTGAGCCCCATCGAGAGGATCGCCCCTGCCTGCCCCAGAACGGAGGGCGCGGAGAGCGGCAGATACATCCGGCATGCCTGCCTTATTCTCGTCACGCCGTAGGCGCAGGAGAGCGCGCCGTAACTTTCATGCACTTCGTCCATCGCGGTGAGCGCCGCCGCATAGGCGGCGGGGAAGAGTACGAGCCCCGCAACGATGACGGGCGCCACAGAAGGCGTCGTCCAGATGAGAAGGATGAGGATGATCGCCATCGTGGGAAGCGTGCGCAGGATGGAGATAAGCGGCGCAAAGAACGCGCGGACGCCTCGGAAGAGCCGTGCAAGGAGGGCAAGCCCCACGCCGAATACGATGGATACGGCAAAAGCCGTGAGCGTCCTTCCGAGCGTATTCAAAAGCGCACGCCAAAACGCTCCCTCTCCCAGCGTTTGGAAGAGAGAGGCGGCGGTCTCCGAAAAGGAGGGCAGGATATATTCGTTGGCGATGATGCGGAAGGCGGCGATCCAGACGAGCCAGACCGCAATGAGCGCCGCGGCGGAAAATAAGATGCGCTGTTTCAAAATATTATGCGTTGTAGAAGAAATCGTCGGAGACTGCCTTGGCGGCGGACTCGTTGACGGCGATGAGCTCTTCGAGGAAGGCGTTCACCCTCTCTTTGCACTCGCTTGAAGGCGTAAAGCGGACGGAACAGTTTGCAATGACTTCTTTTGTCAGGTTGTTGGCGCTGAAGGAAGCGGTCATATCTTCCGTGCGCACGCCGTCGAGCGCGGAGAGCACCGTCTCGGGCGTCACCGTTTCAAGATATGCGCCGCTCTCTTCCATGTAAGAGAGCATGGTCTTCACCACGTCTTTGTCGGTTTTGTCGCCTTCGAGGACGGATTTTTTCGCGACGAGCACCGCCTGCGGATAGCCCTCTTCCCCGCCGTAGAGCGCCTGAAGATCCCCCGCCATGCGGAAGGGCTTGGGAGCGCTTGCCGTGCCCTTGATCTTCGTGCTTGCCGCGGGTTCGGGGCAGAGATAGTAGTCGCATCCCCCTGTGGGCGTGACGTTTGTAGGATCGAAGGCGATGAGATTGACCTTGTCTGTGGCTTTTTCGCCGTCGTTTTCGACGATCTGATAGTCGATATCGTACTTGTTGAGCACGGCTTGCAGCGTGAGCCCGGGCACATTGGGAAGCTGCACCACCCCCACCGACTTGCCGACAAGCGTCGATAAATTATCTTGCGTCAGGTCCTCGTTGTCCTCCGCCGAAAGGAAAAAGAGATTGCCGTTCGTCACCGTGCCGAGCATCTGATAGGTCGTGCCCGTGCCGAGGACTTTGCTTGCAAGGTTGACGGGCAGGATGCAGAAGTCCGCTTCGGGCTCTTCTCCCGTAACATAGGTCTGGATGGTCGAAGAGTCGACGACGTGATATTCAAATTTTTCCGCTTTGTCTTCGATGGCATTCACGAGGGCGAGCGCGGGCGCGCCGTCGGGCGCATAGACGGAATACGTTTTGTCGGTATCGGCGTCGGGTTTGCAGGCGGTCAAGCCGAGTGCTGCTGCGCCGAGAAAAATTGCGCCGAGTGCGAGTGAGACAGGGTGTTTCATACAAGAACTCCTTTAATATTTGCTGAATAAAGTCTTGGCGCTCACGCCGGGAAGGCTGCCGATCTTGCCCGTGAGCGCGTTGATTACGCCGTTCGGCGCATCGAGGACGACTGAGAGCACCGAGACGCCCTTTTCGCGGTACGGGATGCCCATCCTGCCTACGATATATTCTCCGAATTCGGAGAGATAGCCGTTGAGGGCGGGTGTTGCGGCGCGGTCTTCCACAATGACGGAGAGCACGGCGATGCGCTTTTCTTCGGACATAAAAAGCCTCCTTCCCTGCGCGGAAAAGAGGCGAAAACGGCGCAAAACTGCGCCCAAACAGTTGATTTTCGGCTCTTTACGGTCAGAAAGACTCTTTCCGCTCAGATGCCTATATCATAGCATATTTATATAGAAAAAGCAAGGAAAAGCGCGGTGCTCTGAAAAATTGCCGCATTTTTGCCGCGTTTGCCGTTCAGCCCGAAGTACGAAAAAAAGGAGCCGAGGTGTTTCGGCTCCTTCGCTGTTCTTTATGCGGATTTCTTGTAGACGAGGGTGGGCTTGTCGCCGTTCATCACGCATCCCTTGGTGATGATGACCTCTTCTACGTTGTTCTTGGTCGGGATGTCATACATGACGTCCGTCATCAGCCCTTCGATGATCGTTCTCAATCCTCTTGCCCCCGTCTTTAAGCGGATGGCGGTGTTGGCGATCTCGCGCACGGCGTCGTCCTCTACGGTGAGCTTGACGCCGTCCAGCCCGACCAGCTTCTGGTACTGCTTGATGATGGCGTTTCTCGGCTGCGTGAGGATGTTGACGAGCGCGTCTTCGTCGAGCGCCTGCAAACTCACGACGATCGGGATACGGCCGACGAATTCGGGGATGAGGCCGAACTTGGTGAGATCCTGCGGCTTGACGTCGTCAAGGAGCGTGTAGTCCACTTCGTTCGCGCCCATCTTGACGTTGCCGCCGAAGCCGAGCCCCGCGTCGTCCTTGCGGGCGGCGACGATCTTGTCGAGCCCGACGAATGCACCGCCGCAGATGAAGAGGATGTTCGTCGTATCGATGCGCATGCAATCCTGCTGAGGGTGCTTTCTGCCGCCCTGCGGAGGCACGTTTGCGACCGTCGATTCGATGATCTTCAGAAGCGCCTGCTGCACGCCCTCGCCCGAGACGTCGCGCGTGATGGAGACGTTTTCGCCCTTTCTCGCGATCTTGTCGATCTCGTCGATATAGATGATGCCGTGCTGCGCCTTTTCGATGTCGTAGTCGGCGTTCTGGATGAGCTTTAAGAGGATGTTTTCGACGTCCTCGCCTACATAGCCCGCTTCCGTCAGCGTCGTCGCGTCGCACGTTGCGAAGGGAACGTTCAGGATCTTTGCAAGCGTACGGGCAAGTAGCGTTTTGCCGCTTCCCGTGGGGCCGAGGAGCAGAATGTTGCTCTTTTCGATCTCCACGTCGTCATCGTCCTTCTTGCCCTCTGCAAGCGAATTGATGCGCTTGTAGTGGTTGTAGACGGCAACGGAGAGAACGCGCTTTGCCTTGTCCTGCCCGACAATATAGTGATCGAGCTCTTCCTTGATCTCGCTCGGCTTTTTGAGCGGGACCTTTTCCTGCTGAGAGGAAGAGGGCATCTTGTCGAGCATATCCTTGCAAAGTTCCACACATTCGTCGCAGATGTAGATCCCGTCGGGACCTGCGATCAGCTTTTTTGTCTTGGATTTTTCCTTTCCGCAGAAAGAACAGCTCGGTTCGTATTTACCCATTTGATCCTCCGGATAGAAATGTTATCTCTTATCGTACACGCGGTCGATAAGACCATAGGAAAGCGCTTCGTCCGCCGACAGGAAGTTATCCCTGTCCGTATCGCGCTCGATGACTTCGAGGGGCCTCCCCGTATTTGCCGCAAGGATGCGGTTGAGCTTGTCTTTGGTCTTTAAGATGTGTTCCGCGTGGATCTTGATGTCGCTCGCCTGCCCCTGTGCGCCGCCCAAAGGCTGATGGATCATCACTTCGCTGTTTTTGAGGGCGAAGCGCTTCCCCCTTGCGCCCGACGAGAGCAGGAAGGCTGCCATGCTCGCCGCCATACCGATGCAGATAGTGGAGACGTCGCACTTGATGTAATTCATCGTGTCGTAGATCGCAAGACCTGCCGAAACGGAGCCGCCCGGGCTGTTGATGTACAGGCTGATGTCCTTGCCGGGATCCTTCGCTTCGAGGTAGATGAGCTGTGCGACGACCGTGTTTGCGACGGCGTCGTCGATCTCCCCCGCGAGGAAGATGATGCGGTCTTCGAGAAGGCGGGAATAGAGGTCATAACTCCTCTCGCCGCCCGACGTGCGCTCCACGACATAGGGAATAAGCACGTTTCTTTCCATTACTTGCTCTCCTCTTGCTTGATCATTTCGTTGTTTGCCTTGAGGAAGTCGAAGAGCTTGGTCACCTTGATATCCGACTCGATGTACTCGAGCTGGCGGGGATCCATCGTCTTCTTATACTCCTCAGTCTCTTTGCCGACGCTCTTTGCCTGTTCTGCAACTTTTGCGTCGATCTCTTCCTGCGTCGCTTCGATGTTTTCGAGCTTGATGATCTTCTCGACGATGAGCTGATGCAAAATGGTACGCCTCGACTCCTCGTCGAAGGTATGCATATACGCCTCTTTCGTCGTGTTGAGGTACTTGAGATAGTCGTCGAGGCGGATGCCCTGATACATGAGGTTGTACTCAAGGCGCTGCAGGGCGAGTTCGTTCTGCTTGTCGACCATGGCCTGGGGGATCTCTGCCTTGGCGCCCTTGGCGATCTCGGTGATGATGGAGTTTTCCGTCTCGTTGAGGGAACGGGAAGCGGCGTTGCGCTCGAGGCGCTCTCTCACTTTGGCGCGGTAAGCTTCCACGGAGTCGCTGCCCATCTTCTTTGCGAATTCTTCGTCGAGCTCGGGGCGGACCTTGCCCGTGATCTTGTGGAGCGTCACCGTGAAGACGGCTTTCTTGCCCTTGAGCTCTTCTGCCTGATAGTCTTCGGGGAAGGTGACTTCGATATCCCTCGTTTCGCCGATGTTCATGCCGACGACGCCTTCTTCAAAGCCGGGGATGAACTGGTGGGAACCGAGCGTGAGGTCATACCCTTCCGCGGTGCCGCCCTCGAATGCCTTGCCGTCCATCTTGCCCGCAAAGTCGATGTTGACGGTATCCGTCATCTCTGCGGCGCGGTCCGTCACTTCTTCGTCCTTTGCAAGGCGAAGGCGGGTATTTTCGATGTCCTTGTCGACGTCGGCGTCCGAAACAGTATATACAAATTCGGAGATCTTTATACCCTTGTAGCTCTCGATCTCAACGTCGGGCTTTACGGGAACTTCCGCGATGAGCACGACTTTCTCGTCGGAAATGTCGTCAACGGAGAGCGAAGGATCGCCGACTGCCGTGAAGTTTTCCTTCTCCTTCTCGAGGATGGCGCCGTAGTGCTCGGCATAGAGCAGATTGAGTGCGTCTTCATAGAAAAGGCCCTTGCCGTAGTACATTTCAAGAACGTTCTTGGGGACCTTGCCCTTGCGGAAGCCGTTGACGGCGTACTTGCCGCGGTTCTGCTTGTAAGCTTCGTTGTTGGCATCGTTCCACTCTTCGGGCGTGAAGGTGATCGTGATCTTGACGGTGCTCTTTTCTGCTGTCTCTACCTGGTAATTCATAAATAGCTCCTCATTTTTCCGATGGTGCGTTTTGTTGTTTCTGATCGGATATTTTTGCCTAACTATTTTAACATAACGGGGCGAGAAAGAAAAGCGTTTTTATTTACAATTTTGCTTTTTTCGGGTATAATGACAGCATAGAACAGCAAGGAGCGATCATGCAGGAGGCCCTATGCCGCAGGATACTTTCACCATACGACTTCTCGCCAAAGAGCTTTCCTCTTCCCTCCGCGGCGGACGCATCAACCGCATCAATCAGCCCGGGAAAGAAGAACTCTCCCTTCTTATATACACGCAAAAAGGCACCTTGAAACTGACGATCAACGCGAATGCTGCCGATTGCGGGGTTTATTTCACGACGGACAACCCGCCCAACCCTCTGACCGCGCCCAATTTCTGCATGCTGCTTCGGAAATATTTACAGGGTGCGGAGATCCTGAGCGTGGAGACGCCGGGCTTTGAGCGCATCCTCATCTTCCGCGTCTTGTGTTTTTCCGACTTTTCGACGGCGGAACGGGAGCTGCGCGTCGAGATCATGGGCAAATACTCCAACATTTTGCTGACGGAAAAGGGCGTCATTTTGGGCGCGCTCAAGACGACGACCATCGATGAAAACTGCCGGAGGGCGATCTTGCCGGGCGCTCCCTATCTTCCCCCCGCCCCGCAGGACAAGACAGACCCTTCCGATCTTCCCGCCCTTTATGCGCTGCTTTCTCCCCCTCTCCCCGAAGATCTCCCCCGCTTTCTTTTTCAACATGTTGCGGGGCTCGCTCCCTGCACGGCGGAGCAGATCGTTTCGGGCTATCGGGGCGACGATTTTGCGCAGTATGTGCATGATATTATTTTTTCGGACGAGATCTCTCCCTGCGTCGTGGAAAAGAACGGCGTCCCCGCCGACTTTTTTGCACGCTTTACAGAGGGCGGCATCCCCTTTGAGAGCATCTCGGCGGCGGAGCAGTACTTCTATGCGGGCAGGCGCAGGAAAAAGGGATTCGACGAATTGCAGCGCAGGCTCACCTCCGCCGTCTCTTCCGCCAAAAGGAAGCAGGAGAAGCGGCTTTCCCAGATCCTGGAAAAGCGCCGCCAGTGCGAAGGTATGGAGGACGACAGGATCAAGGGAGAACTTCTCACCGCCAACCTCTACCGCCTGAAACAGGGGATGCGCTCCTGCGAACTTGAAAACTATTACGACGAGGCGGGCGGCACCGTAAAGATCGTCCTTGACGAACGGCTCTCCCCCGCCGACAACGCGCAGGCGTACTTCAAGCGCTACCGCAAACAGAAGCGCACGCTCGAAGCGCTCGCCCCGCAGGAGACGGAAGTCAAGGCAGAGCTCGACTATTCGCTGAGCCTGCTCGCCGCCATCTCCTCCGCCGACCGACTCGACGATCTTAAATGCCTCGAAGAAGAGCTGCAGCTTGCGGGGCTTTTGAAACAGCCCGAAAAACGGCGGAAACAAGCTGCGCCCGAGTACCCCTTCCGCCGCTTTGAAAAGGACGGGTTCGAAATTTTGGCGGGGCGCAACAATTTGCAGAACGACCGCCTCATCCGCTCTTCCTCGCCCGACGATGTATGGCTGCACGCGCAGAAATATCACTCCTCCCACGTCGTCATCCGTGCGAACGGCCGAGCGGTGCCCGAGGAAGTGCTGCTCTTTGCGGCGGGCATCTGCGCGCGCTATTCGGACGCCAAGCAGGGCGGGCGCATCCCCGTCGACTACTGCCCCGTAAGGCAGGTGAAAAAGCCGCCCAAAGCAAGAGCGGGCTTTGTCGTCTATCATGACTATAAGACCATCCTGACCGAGCCCGATACGGACGCAAAAGAGCTATGATCTACCTTTCCGAATTTGCCTTTCCCTCTTACGATGAGGAGTATAGGGCGCGCCTTGACGAGAAACGCACCTGTTTCAACACGATGTATCCCTTCTTCGTGCTCTCTTCGCGCGGGCTGGAGCGGCTGGACTTCGCGCCCGTGACCCTCCTCTACGGCGGAAACGGTTCGGGCAAGACGACGGCGCTCAACGTCATCGCCGAAGCGCTTTCCCTGCGGCGGGACGCCCCCTTTAACCGCTCGAGCTTTTTTGACGACTATGTGAAGCTTTGCGGTTTCCGCACCCTCGCGCCTCTGCCCGAAGAGAGCCGCGCCGTTTCGAGCGATGACGTGTTCGATTATATGCTCTCTCTCCGCGCCGTCAACGAGGGCATCGATACAAAGCGTGAGGAGCTCTTTGACGAGTACTTTGAAAAGCGAAGGAGCGGCCCCTTCCGCATGCAGTCGCTCGACGACTACGACGAACTGAAAAAAGTGACGGACGCGCGCAAGAAGACGCTCTCCGGCTATGTCCGCGAAAGCGGCATGGACAAAAACGTGCGCGAACAGTCCAACGGCGAGAGCGCCTACTTTTACTTCACTTCCCGTATCCAAGGGGCGGGGCTCTATCTTTTGGACGAGCCCGAGAACAGCCTCTCCCCGCCAAAACAGCTCGAACTCAAACAGTTTTTGGAAGAGGAAGCGCGCTTTTTTGACTGCCAATTCATCATCGCGACGCACTCTCCCTTCCTTCTTTCTCTGCGCGGGGCGAAGATCTACGATTTCGACGGCGATCCCGTGGACGTCAAGCGCTGGACGCAGCTGAAAAGCGTCAGGACATATTTTGAGTTCTTCGAAACGCATCGCCGCGAATTTCAGCGGAACTCCTCTTCCAAACCGGAGAAATAAAAGAGCCGCCCCGTGTTGGGGGAACGGCTCTTTGTTTTATGCGTTGCGGCGTCACCTTTGGCCGGGCGTACGGCTCTGCGGATAGAGCGGCAGCTCAAAGAAGCCCGTGCACACTTCCTGCGAATATTCCTGTGCGGGCGGGATGGCGCAGTAGCCGTAGCTGGGCACCAGGATCTCCACCTGCATGGAGACTTTGAGGATGACGGTAAGGCAGGCGCTCAAAATGAAGGAGTTGGAAACGGGATCCCACCGCCCTTCGGGCGAGACGCAGGAGGCGATCGCCGAAACGGTGAAAGGCATGACGGATGCCTGCGGTACGAACATCAACACGTCTTCGTTGAGCACGATGGAGCCGAGCGCCTTCCCCTCGGTCCCGTTCGCATCGAGGTAGACGATCTCGATGGGAATGGTGATCTTGGCCTGGATGCGTGCATACTGCCCGTCGGGCTGGCGCTCCACGTTGAGATCGGAGACGATGCCTTCCGAGGAGAGCGAACGGGCGCTCAGGAACGTGAGAGGATATGTAGGAGAGGCGGGGAGAAAGCTTGCGGGTACAACGGAGTAGTTTTCGATGCGCGTCTGTACGATGCCTGCATCGAAGATCTTTTCCGCCTGGATGCACACTTTCTCGCAGAGACCGTTCAGCGGATTGCCCGTGATCGCCCCGGGGCAATGATCGGATGAAAAGTTGGAGAAAAATGACATGGATAACCTCCGTGAAAAGAACCGTTCGGGTTCTGTTTCATTGTATGCGGCAAACCGCTCGTGCGTGCCTTCACCCGATCGCCATAAAAATGATATAAAAAAAGACCCGTGCGGGTCTTTTTTCCTTAGGGTGAGGTTATTCCTTCTTTTCGGGAGCGGGAGCCGCAGCTTCGCCTTCGGGGAGAGCCGCGCTTTCCTGAGCGCTATCTTTGCTTTCCTGAGCGCCCTCTTTTGCCGCCTTGCGCTTTGCTTCTGCTTCGGCAATGGCTGCCTTTGCCTCGTCGCGGAGTTTGCTCACCTTCATGACTGCCTTGATGATGAGGAACAGGACGAGCGCGGTCAGGATAAAGTTGATGACTGCGTTGATGAACGTACCCCAATCGATGTAGATGGAGTTCACGAGGTCGATGACCTTCGCGCCCGTCTCGTCCGTCGTGTACGCCGTCGAAAGGAAGGTGTAGATGCCCGTGAGGGAATCAGCCCCGAAGATGAGCGCCAAAATCTTGTTGATGACGGGCTTCAAGATGTTGTTGCAGAGGGCGTTGACGATCGCCGTGAATGCGCCGCCGATGATGATGCCGACTGCCATGTCGAGGATGTTGCCGCGAGCGATGAATTCGCGGAATTCCTTCCAAAAGCCTTTCTTTTCCTGCTTTTCTTCTGCCATAGTGTTACACTCCTGTAATTTTTATCTGTATTTGCGGATGAGGCGTTTGAACCGTCCGAATACTCCCTGAGAGGGAAGTCGGGTGAGCCGCCAGCACCAGTTCCCGCCGTTCGTGCCGGGATGGTTCATGCGGCAGCTGTTATCCAGCCCTAAAAGGTCCTGCACGGGGACCACCGCAAGATCTGCATTGGAGGCAATGGCGATCTCTGTAAATGCCCGTGCAAAGCTTGCGGGCGTGCGGCCGAGACGGATGTTCATGCCGCATCGCTCGAGCTCTTTTGCGACGCGAGAACGGAACAGAAGGAATTCTTCCGATGTGAGCGACTTTATGTAGCCTGCAACGGTGTCGTTGTCGTGCGTTCCCGTATAGCAGACGCAGTTTTTGTCGATATTGTGCGGCAAAAAGGCGTTTTCTTCGTTGCCGTCGAAGGCAAAGAGAAGCACCTTCATACCGGGGAGCCCCGTCCTCTTGATGAGCGAACGCACGCCGTCATCGATCTCGCCGAGATCTTCCGCAATGATGCGCGACAAGTCGATCCCATCGAAGAGTTCGTCCTTGGGGCCGTCCTGCCAGGCTCCGTTGACGGCAGTCGTTTCGTGCGCGTCCACTTCGTAGTAGCGGTCGAGGCCGCGGAAGTGATCGATGCGGATGACATCGTATGTATCAAGCGCTCTTGCAAGGCGTGCGCGCCACCAGCGGCAATCCTCTCTTTTATGCGCTGCCCAATCGAATACCGGGTTGCCCCAAAGCTGCCCCGTCTCGGAGAAATAATCGGGCGGAACGCCCGCCACTTTTTCGGGCTTCAGATCGCCGTCAAGCTTGAAAAGTTCGGGATGCGACCAGACGTCCGCGCTGTCGTAGGCGACATAGAGCGGGATATCCCCGATGATGCGGATGCCGAGCGAATTGCAGTAATGTTTGAGCGCCCTCCATTGAAGGTCGAATTCATACTGCAGAAACTGCCAGAAGAGGTATTCTTCGTGATGATCGGTGCGCAGCTTTTCCAGCGCGGCGGGTTCATGGCGGCGGAGGCTCTCTTCCCAATTTGCAAAGCTGCAGCCGAATACCGTCTTTGCGGTCATGAAGAGCGCGTAGTCTTCATGCGTGCCTTCATCGACGAACGCCCGGAACTCGGCGCTGTCGAACGCGAAGCGCGAATAAGCGGTGCGCAGTGTCTGATAGCGCTCCGTGTAGAGCGCGCCGTAGTCGACGTTCCCCTTGCGCCTGAGCGCTTTCAGCTCCTTCCCTGTCAGGAGCTCTTGCTCTGCAAGGATGTCGGGATCGATCAGATAGGGATTGCCCGAGGTGCAGGAGACGGATTGATAGGGAGAATCGCCGTAGCCCGTCTGTACGAGCGGGAGGATCTGCCAATATCGGACGCCGGATTTGGCAAGGCGTTTGGCAAACAGATATGCCTCTTTCCCGAGCGTGCCGATGCCGTATTTGCCGGGAAGAGAGGAAATATGCAAAAGAACGCCCGCCGATCTTATGTTATCCATCCTGATACCTTCTTACTTCAAGGACGAGAGGAGCGCCTCTATTCGGCGGCATGCCTCCCGCGTGTTCTCTTCCGTGCCGAACGCAGTCAGACGGAAGTAGCCTTCCCCGTTCCTGCCGAAGCCGCTTCCGGGGGTCCCGACGACGTTGGCCTTTTCGAGAAGCAGATCGAAGAATGCCCAGCTCTCCATGCCGTTCGGGCATCTGAGCCAGATATAGGGCGAATGCTTGCCGCCCGTGTACCAGATGCCGAGGCGATCCATGCAGTCTGCGATGATCTTGGCGTTGTTTCTGTAATAGTCAAGATTCGCTCTGATCTGCTTCTCCCCTTCTTCGCTGAAGACGGCGGCGGCGCCCATCTGCGTGATATAGGAAACGCCGTTGAATTTGGTGGACTGGCGGCGCGCCCACATCCTGTTGAGGCTGTGTCCGCCGCGGGTGAGCGCGCGGGGCACGATGGTATAGCCGCAGCGCACGCCCGTAAATCCTGCCGTTTTGCTGTAAGAGCAGATCTCGATCGCGCACTCCTTGGCACCTTCTACCTGATAGATGCTGCGCGCAAGCGTTTCGTCCTGAATGAAATATTCGTATGCCGCGTCGTAGAGGATGACGGCGTCATGCCTTTTCGCATAGTCCACCCACGCCTTGAGCTGTTCCTTGGAATAAGCATCGCCCGTGGGATTGTTGGGCGAACAGAGATAGATGAGGTCGGCGTGGACGCTTTCGTCGGGCATGGGCAAGAAGCCGTTTTCCTCGTTCGCGTCCGAATAGACGACCGTTCTTCCCGACATCACGTTGGCGTCCACATAGGCGGGATAAACGGGATCGGGGATGAGCGCTACGGTATCATCCGCAAACAGTTCCAATATATTGCCGAGGTCGGACTTGGCGCCGTCCGAGATGAAGACCTCCTCCGTTTCGAGCGAGACCCCCTTCCTTGCGTAGCTCCCCTTGATGCTCTCGATGAGGGCGCCGTAGCCGTAGCAGGTCTGATCGGGCCCGTAGCCGTGGAAGCTTTCCTTGCGGCTCATGTCGTCGACAGCCTTGTGCATCGCCTCGATGACGGCGGGTGCGAGCGGGCGCGTGACGTCGCCGATGCTCAGGCGGATGACGTCCTTATCGGGATGCGCCTTCTTGTATTCTGCCGTCTTTTTGCCGACGGTCGCAAAGAGATAGCTGTCTTTGAGTTCGAAGTAATGTTCGTTGACCTTCATCTTTTATGCCTTCCTTTCCATATGACCGATGGCATGGCGGATAAATTCGCGGAAGAGCGGGTGCGCGTTGTTGGGGCGCGACTTGAATTCGGGGTGGAACTGCACGCCGACGAAGAAATCGTTGTTGTCGATCTCCACCGCTTCGCAGAGCGTTCCGTCGGGCGAAAGCCCGGCAAGCGTCATGCCCGCATCTTCGAACTGTTTGCGGTAGTCGTTGTTGAATTCAAAGCGGTGGCGGTGGCGTTCGCTGATCGTATCGGTGCCGTAGGCAGCCTTCATCTGCTTGCCGTATATCTTGCAGGGGTAGGCGCCGAGGCGCATCGTGCCGCCCATCTTGACACCGTACTGATCGGGCATGAGGTCGATGACGGAATGCTTGCCCTCGGGGAAGAATTCCGAGGAGTTGGCGTCGGCAAAGCCCAAAACGCTGCGGGCAAACTCGATGACGGCGACCTGCATCCCGAGGCAGATGCCAAGATAAGGCACGTCATGCTCGCGGGCATATTTGCAGGCGAGGACTTTTCCCTCGATCCCCCTGCCGCCGAAGCCGCCGGGGATGAGGATGCCGTCGGCGTCCTGTAAGCGTTCTTCGACGTTCTCGGGCGTAAGCGCTTCCGTGTCTACCCAGTCGATGTCCACTTTGGCGCCCGTCTCGTAGCCGCCGTGGGCGAGTGCTTCCGCGACGGAGAGATACGCATCGTGCAGTCTCACATATTTTCCGCAGAGCGCGATCTTGACCGTCTTGCTGCGGGCGTGGATGCGGTCGAGCATCTGCTCCCATTCCGTGAGGTCGATCTCGCGCGGCTCGAGGTGCAGGATGCCGCAGACGATGGAGGAAAGATTGCTCTTTTCCAGCATCATGGGCGCTTCATACAGCACGGGGACCGTGAGGTTTTCGATGCAGCACTCGGGCTTGACATTGCAGAACATGGCGATCTTTTCGCGGATGTCTTGAGGCATGGGTTCGTCGACGCGTGCGACGATGATGTCGGGCGAGATGCCCATGCCCTGCAGTTCCTTGACGGAGTGCTGCGTGGGTTTGCTCTTGAATTCGCACGAGCCCGAAATGTAGGGCACGAGCGTGACGTGGATGAAGCAGCAGTTGTCGCGCCCCACCTCGCGGGAGACCTGGCGGATGGCTTCGATGAAGGGCTGGCTCTCGATGTCGCCCGTCGTGCCGCCGATCTCGGTGATGACGATGTCGGCATTCGTCGTCTTGCCGACCTGATAGATGAAGGACTTGATCTCGTTGGTGATGTGCGGGATGACCTGCACCGTCTGGCCGAGATATTCGCCCGCACGCTCCTTATTGAGCACGTTCCAATAGACTTTGCCCGTCGTGAGGTTGGAGAATTTGTTGAGGTTCTCGTCGATGAAACGCTCGTAGTGACCGAGATCGAGATCGGTCTCTGCGCCGTCCTCCGTCACGAACACTTCGCCGTGCTGATAGGGGCTCATGGTGCCGGGGTCGATGTTGATATAGGGATCGAGCTTCTGCGAAGCGACTTTATAGCCGCGCATCTTCAAAAGACGCCCTAAGGATGCCGCCGTGATGCCCTTGCCGAGCCCCGAGACGACGCCGCCTGTTACAAAGATATATTTCGTCATCTGTCCTTCCTTCTATGATGTTTTTCTTGTGTTATCAAATTTCCGTATCGCCCGTGAAACTGAATTCGGCGGGACCCGTCATGAAGACGGTCTCCTCCGTATAGACGATGGTAAGATCCCCGCCGCGCAAATGCACGAGGATGTCCTTCCCCATATCGGCAAAGCCGTTGAGGACGGCTGCGACCGCAACGGCGCACGCGCCCGTGCCGCACGCCCACGTCTCTCCGCTGCCGCGCTCCCAGACGCGCATCTTAAGCTCGTTCCTTGCGAGCACTTCCACAAATTCGGTGTTGACGCTCTCGGGGAAGGTTTCGTGGTGTTCGAACGCGGGGCCGATCTTTTCGAGCGTGAGCGCATACGGATCGCCGCCGAACACGACGCAGTGCGGATTGCCCATGGAAACTGCGGTGACGCGGTATTCCTTCCCTTCGACGGTGAGCGGTACATCGACCGCTCTCTCCCCTTTCAGCTTTGCGGGGATGCGGGAAGGTAAAAGTTCGGGCGCGCCCATATCGACGGTGACCGAGCTCACTTTTCCGTTTTGGGTGTGCATTTTGAGCGTCTTGATGCCGCTCAGCGTCTCTACGGTGATGGTATCTTTGCGGATGCCCTTGATCTCGTAGAGGAACTTGCCGACGCAGCGGATGCCGTTGCCGCACATCTTCCCCTCGCTGCCGTCTGCATTGAACATACGCATTTTGCCATCTGCTACGTCGCTCCTGCACACGAGGATGACGCCGTCTCCGCCGACGGAGAAGTGACGGTCGGAGAGCTTGACCGCAAGCGCAGACGGGTCTTCGGGCATTTGGTCGAAGCAATCGAAATAGATATAATCGTTGCCGATGCCGTGCATCTTGTAAAATTTCATGGCGTTATCGATTGCCGACGCCCGCAGGCATCGCCCGCGGGCTCGGTATTTTAAGATTTATTTGAGTTTGATGACCGCATCGCGTTCTGCGCCGACCGCGACATAGGTGATGTTGCAGCTGCACTTTTCTTCGATATACTTGATGTAATCGAGCGCCTCTTTGGGAAGTTCTTCCTTCTTGCGGCACTTGGAAATATCGGTGTGCCAGCCCTTGACCTTCTCGAAGACGGGCTTGCAGCGGTTGAGCGCGTCGGGGTAAGGGAAGTCGTGGATGATCTTGCCGTCCAGCTCGTATGCCGTGCAGACTTCGATCTCGTCGTAGACGGAGAGAATGTCGAGCTTGGTGAGGACGATCTCGTCCGCGCCCTGGCAGCGGATGCCGTAGGAGGAGGCGACGACGTCGAAAGGCCCCACCCTTCTGGGACGGCCCGTCGCTGCGCCGTACTCTCCGCCCGCCGCTCTCAGTTTTTCCGCGGGCTCGCCGAAATATTCCGCCGTGAAGGGGCCCTCGCCCACGCAGGAGGAGTACGCCTTCATGATGCCGATGGACTTATCGAGTTTGAGGTTGGGCACGCCCGCGCCGATGGGTGCGTATGCCGCGATGGTCGAAGAGCTCGACGTATAGGGATAGATGCCGAAGTCGATGTCGCGGAGGGCGCCGAGCTGCGCCTCGAACATGATCTTCTTGCCCTCTTTATTGGCGTTGTTAAGGAAGAGACCCACGTCGCAGATGTAATCTTTGAGGGGCTCGCCGTACGTCTTCAGATAGTCGATGGTCTCTTCCGTCGTGATGGGCTCGTGATGATAGCCGCCCGCGACGGTGAGGTTCTTCCACTCGACGATGTCCTTGACGCGCGCATACATGAGGTCGGTGTGCAGGAGCTCGCCCATGCGGAACGCCTTCTTCATGTACTTGTCGGCATAGACGGGCGCGATGCCGCGGCGGGTGGAGCCGAACTTTTTATCGGCAAGGCGCTCCTCTTCGATGCAGTCCATGAGAACGTGATAGGGCATGGTGATGACCGCCCTGTCGCTTATTTTGAGGTTCTCGGGGCCGATCTTGACGCCCTTTTCGCGAAGGCGCCCCATCTCTTCGGTGAGATGCTTGATGTCGATGACCATGCCGGGCCCGAGCACGTTGACGACGTCCTCGCGCAGGATGCCCGAAGGCAGCAGATTGAGGATGAACTTTCCCCTCTCGTTGATGACGGTATGGCCGGCGTTGTTGCCGCCCTGATAGCGGCAGACGATGTCGTACCCTTCGGAGAGGAAGTCTACCATCTTCCCCTTTCCTTCGTCGCCCCAGTTGATCCCGCAAATGGATGTCAGCATTTGTTTTCCTCCCAAAGCCCGTATTGCACATAGTCGGGCATTATCAAAATACATTCCATTATACAATGGGAGGACGTGAACTGTCAAGCGTTAGTTCTGCATTTTTCCGTCCGTTCAAATAAATGCAAAGCTATTTGGGCAATGCGGGCGGCCTGCTGTCAGTCTTTACCGCGTTATTGCAATTTTTTTACAAATTCAGGTTGACATTTCCGTCGGATGAGCGTAAAATAGAGAAAATAAATTCGGGAGGAAAGAGAGATGTATTGCATGGACTGCGGAGAAAAACTCACGCTGCGGTTCCTGGAGAACGAAGGCCTCGTGCCCTACTGCCCCAAGTGCGAAAAATTCAAGTTCCCCTTCTTTCCCGTTGCGGTGTCTATGACCGTCGTCAACCGCTCGGAGGACAAGATCCTTCTGGCGCGCCATGTGGGCGACGAGGATTATAAGCTGTTTGCGGGTTATATCAGGAAGGGCGAAAACGCCGAAAAGGCGCTGGTGCGCGAACTGCGCGAGGAGACCCGCCTCAATGCCGTCAAGTGGCGCTATCATGCGTCGCGCTATCATGAGCAGAAAGACCTTCTGATGCTCAACTATATCGTGACGGCGGACGAAAATGCGGAGACCGTCCTCAACGAGGAGCTCACCGAGGTGAAGTGGTGTACCCCCGAAGAGGCAAAGGAACTCATCCGCAAGAATTCGACGGCGGAGCATTTCCTCTTGGGTGCCTTTTCCGAACTGCATCCGAAAAAGAAGTAAAGGAAACCGGGACGCTTTGAGGCGAAATTTCGACAGGGAAATTACCGCAATAAAACAATATAGCACAATGAAAAAAACATAGCGCACGATACCTTGCAGGTAAGGCAGTGCGCTTGTTTATTTTGTTCTTCAGCGATTTACTCTATAGTTACGATAAGGAAAACGGTAGTGTAACGGGGAGCATATATGACGATAAAAGAAATCAATTTTTCGGAACGTGTCGCAGTTCAGTTGATTACACTTTCAAAAGAATGGGAACAGGAAAACTCTTGTTATGGTTATCGCAGAAACAGTTCGGATGATCTCAAAGAGAAACGAATCTTTGTTGCAACGGACGAAGATTTGATTTGTGGATATTTGTTCGGTCATATCACATCGACTGAGAAAGACGCCTCGATTTGTAAAGCAGGAACCAAGTATTTTGAAATTGATGAGTTGTATGTTAAACCGCAATATCGAAATTGCGGGATCGGTAAAAGGCTGTTTCGGCACGCAGAAAAGGCAGTTTCGCCCGATGTTGACATGATCATGCTTATCGCAGCCGCCAAAAATTACCGAGCGATCTTGCATTTCTATATTGATGAGCTCGGTATGGATTTTTGGAATGCGCGTCTTTTTAAACAGATAAGTTAAATTTTGATCCGCCGAGCAATAAAACGAGCAAAGAATCTTACGATTTTTTGCTCGTTTTGGTTTCTATGGGAATTGCCGTTGAACGCCGTCCCGGTTTTGTATGTTATGCTCTTGTCTGTCCGTTGCCGCGGATGACGAACTTGTAGGAAGTCAGCTCGCGGAGCCCCATCGGGCCGCGGGCGTGCAGCTTTTGTGTGGAGATGCCCATCTCCGCGCCGAACCCGAATTCGAATCCGTCCGAAAAGCGCGTCGAGGCGTTCTTGTAGACGCAGGCGGAGTCGATCTCGCGCAAAAAGCGCTCCCCCGCCGCATCGTCTTCGGTGACGATCGCTTCGCTGTGGCTCGTGGAGTGTTCGTTGATGAATGGGATGGCCTCGTCGATGCCCGAAACGATCTTGACGGACATTTTGAGGGCGTTGTACTCCGTATAGAAGTCCTCCTCCGTCGCGGGAGCAATGCGGCGATCGAGCGCGCACGCCTCTGCATCCCCTACCAGCTCCACCCGTTTTTCAATGAGGGCGTCGCAGATCTCCTTCATGTGGGCTTCGGCGAAGCTGCGGTCGATAACAAGGCTCTCCGCCGCGTTGCATACGCTCGTGCGCTGCGTCTTGGCGTTGATGAGGATGGGGATCGCCTTGTCGATGTCCGCCGACTGTTCCAGATAGATATGGCAGTTGCCTGTGCCCGTTTCGATGACGGGGACGGTCGCGTTTTCGAGAGCGCTGTCGATGAGCGTCTTGCTCCCCCGCGGGATGAGCACGTTGATGAGCCCCTTCTGCCGCATGAATTCGCGCGCGCCTTCCCGCGTCTTGTCGGTGATGAGCTGGATAAAGGAAGGATCGAAGCCGCCCGCTTTCAGCGCCTCTTTGATCGACGTCACGATGGCGATGTTGGAGCGCAGGGCGTCCTTGCTGCCGCGAAGGACGACGGCGTTGCCGCTCTTGATGCAGAGCCCGATGGCATCCGCCGTGACGTTGGGGCGGGATTCATAGACGATCCCGATGACCCCGAACGGGACGCGGACGCGCTCGATCACGATGCCGGACGCCGCCGTGTGCCGTTCGATGACCTCCCCCACGGGGCAAGGGAGTGCGATGAGCTTTTTCAGCCCCTCCGCGATGCCCGCGATGCGCTGCTCGTTGAGCATGAGGCGGTCCTGAAACTGCGCTCCGCGCGTGCAGGTGATAACGTCCTCATGATTTTCGGCGATGATCTTTGCGCTGTCTTTGATGAGGGCGTCCGCCGCGAGCGTGAGCATTTTGTTCTTTTCTTCTTCCGTCGAATAGGCGATGGTGTGCGCCCCCTCTTTTGCGAGGCGGCATACTTCGGGAATGGTCATACATTTTCCTCCTTGCAAGCGTGCGTCAAACCGCACGATAAAACGCACAAAGGCGGAGAGCTCCCGCCCTCCGCCTGACATTATTCCTCTTCTTCCTCTTCGGGAAGCTCTACATTGTGATAGACGGTCTGCACGTCGTCGTTTTCGTCGAGCTTGTCGAGCATCTTCATGAAGGTCTCGAGCTTGTCTTCGGGCAGGGTGATCTTGTTCTGAGGGATCATGGTGATCTCCGCCTGCAAGAAAGTGAGCCCCTTCTCTTCGAGATACTTTCTCGCTTCGGAGAAGCCTACGGGCGTCGTGTAGATCTCGTAAGCGTCGTCTTCGGTGACGACATCTTCCGCGCCTGCGTCGAGGGCATATTCCGTCACGGTGTCCTCGTCGAGATCAGGCGTGCGCTCGACGACGATGACGCCCTTGTTGTCGAACATATAGGAGACGCTGCCCGTCGTGCCGAGGGAGCCGCCGTGCTTGCTCATGATGGCGCGCACGTCGCCCGCGGTGCGGTTGTTGTTGTCGGTCAGCGTCGTGATGATGACGGCAGCGCCGCCCACGCCGTACCCTTCATAGGTGAGCTCCTTGTAGTCACGGTCGCCGAAGTCGCCCGCGGCACGCTTGATGGAGCGCTCGATGTTGTCGTTGGGCATATTCGCCGCTTTTGCCTTTGCGATGACGTCGGCGAGCTTGGAGTTGGTGGAAGGATTGGGATTGCCCTTTGCGGCGACTGCAAGTTCTCTGCCGATCTTGGTGAAGAGCTTGCCGCGCGCGGCATCCGCTTTCCCCTTCTTCGCCTGGATATTGTGCCATTTGCTGTGTCCTGACATAAATATAAAACCTCGTTTCTGCGTTAGATAAACAAATTTCTCTTGAGCTCGTACATGAGGATGCCCGCCGAGACTGCGGCGTTCAAACTCTCCGTCTTTTCGCCCATCGGGATGCGCACCGTATGCGCCGCCCTTGCGCGGACGGGCTCGGAAAGGCCGTTCCCCTCGCTTCCGATGCAGAGGGCAAACTTTTCGGGCGGTGTGAAGGAGAAGATGTTTTCCCCGTCCATGTCCGCCGCGATGAACGGAATGTTTTCGAGCACGGAGAGCACTTCTTCCCGCGTTCCCTGCATGAGCTCTGTAAAGAAGACGCCGCTCATGCTCGCGCGCACGCTTTTCGGGGAGAAGGGATCGGCGCAGCCGATGAGATAGAGCTCCTTGTATCCCGCCGCGTTCGCCGTCCGTATGATGGCGCCCACGTTGGCGGGATCCTGCAGCCCGTCCAGAACAAGGCAGCTCCCCTTCGGCGGGCGCAGCGAAGTATCAGGAAGTTCGGCTTCCGCCAATACGGGCTGCGGCGTCTTTTCTTCGGAGATGCTCGAAAAGGCATCGCTGCCGAGGACGAGATCGGGGGCAAGTTCCCCCCGATAGTCCTCCCTTGCGACGATGCGCTTCAAGCGGATGCCGCTTGAAAGGCATTCCTTCACCATCTTTTCCCCTTCGACAAGGAAACTGCCCGCCTCTTTGCGCGCTTTCTTTTCGCGGAGGGCGCGGAGTTCCTTGACCTGCGGGTTGTTTTTGGACAGGATGACCATAGAACGACTCAAGAAGAATAGGAAAAAAGCCTTTTTGGAAAAAGGCTTTTTCGGTGCGTTAGATTGCGGCCTTTGCCTTCTCGCAAAGTTCGCTGAATGCCTTGGCATCCGTGACTGCGAGATCTGCAAGCACCTTGCGGTTGAGGTCGATCCCTGCGACCTTCAGACCGTGCATGAGGCGGGAGTAGGAGAGCCCGTTCATGCGAGCGCCTGCGTTGATGCGCGCGATCCAAAGCGAACGCATATCGCGCTTTTTCAGCCTTCTGCCGACGTATGCATAGTTGAGCGACTTCATCACCGCTTCGCGGGCGATGCGATAGTTCTTGCTCTTATTGCCCCAATAGCCCTTGGCGAGCTTTAAGATCTTTCTGCGCTTCTTGACAGCGTTGACACCTCTTTTAATACGCATTGTTTCAGCCTCCTCTTAGTCCTTGTAGGGGATCATCTTCTTGACCGTGTTCTCCTGCGTTGCGGAGACGAGCGTCGTCTGACGAAGATTTCTCTTTCTCTTTCTGTTCTTGGTTTCCGCCTTGTGGTTCTTACCGCCGTGAGGTCTGTTGACCTTCCCGGTGCCGGTGAGCCAGAAGCGCTTCTTGCTACCGCTGTGCGATTTCTGTTTCGGCATATCTTTGTCCTCCAATGAGTTTTTCGAATTTATTCGGCCGCGGCTTATTTGCCGCGCGGCTTTTCTTAAGATTTTTTCGGCGCCAAGATCATGATGATGTTGCGCCCTTCCATGTTGATGGGCTTTTCAATGACGGCGATCTCTTTGAGGCCTTCAAAGAAGTTGTTCATCACGTCCCTTCCGAGGTTGGCGTGCGCCATCTGCCGTCCGCGCAGACGGATGGAGACCTTGACCTTGTTTCCGTCGTTCAGGAAGCGGGTCGCCTGCTTGGCTTTGACGTTGAGATCGCCCACGTCGATGGTCATGGAGAGCTGAACTTCCTTGATCTCGACGATCTTCTGGTTGCGGCGGTTCTCCTTCTCCTTTTTGGCCTGTTCGAACTTGAACTTGCCGTAGTCCATGATCTTGCATACGGGGGGAATGGCGTTCGGGGAGATCTTGACAAGGTCGAGATCGGCCTCCTCTGCAAGCCGCATCGCTTCTCTCGGCGACATGACGCCGAGCATTTCACCCGTTTCGGAGATCACGCGGATCTCGCGGTCACGGATCTCTCCGTTCATCTGATTCTGCGTTTTGATATTTCCACCTCTCACAAAAATTAAAACGGATCGCGCATGAGCGTGACCCGTTGATTGCCGCAATATCCCTTTTACAAGCGCGTTTCGGCCGCTTGTATCTTGGGAAAATATCGACCCGCACAAGCCGTCTGCCGTGCGGAGAGAAGGGTTCGCCTCTGCTTGACGCAAGAATGATACCACAACTCTTCTCTCTTTGTCAAATGTTTTTACAAGGTTTTTTGAAGATTTTTTTCTTCCTTTTGCTTTCTTGCGGCGGCGAAAGAGGACGGCTTATTTTGATGTTTTTCGAAAAAACAGCCGCTTTTCTCTCTTTTATATTTCGAGCAAAATCGAATCAAACGGGCCTTACCGCAAATCCGCGGCTTTTCAGCCAGTCGAGGGAAAGCGAAAACCATTTTCCCACGGGTGCGAGCCGCGTATCGTATTCCGTCTGATCGCTCGTCTCGGGAGAAATGAGGCTCAGTCCGTGCGGGCCGTGCTCAAAGATGTGCATGGCAAACGGAACGCCTGCCTTGCGGTATGCCGCAGCCAAAAGAAGGGAGTTTTCTACGGGAACGCAGTCATCTTCCTGTGTATGCCAAAGAAAGGCAGGAGGCGCTTTCTCTAAGACGCGTTTTTCGAGGGAAAGGCGCTGCAATAACTCCTCGCTCCCTCCCGTGATGTTATCGCGCGTGCCGCCGTGCGTCCGCTCCCCCATCGTGATGACGGGGTAGGAGAGAACAACGGCGTCGGGACGCGCGTCCTTCGCTCTCTCGCCCAAAACGGTGACGATCTCGGGTTCTTCATAGAGCAAGGAGAGCATCCCCGCAAGGTGGCCGCCCGCTGAAAACCCGATCGCGGCGAGATGTGCGGGGTCGAGCCCGTATTTTGCGGCGTTTTCCCGAAGATAGATCATTGCCATCGCGGCTTCGAGGAGTGGGACGGGAAAGGCCGTCTGTACGGAGTAGTCGAGCGTGAACGCGCAGTAGCCTTCCCTCAGATAGGCAAGTGCAACGGGCTCCTTTTCCCGCCCCGAGCGGAACCAATAGCCGCCGCCCGGGATGACGAGCATCCCGGGGCGCAGCTTTGCTTTGAGTTCGGGTTCGAGGGAAGCGGGAACATACGCGGTGAGGTACCCTTCTGCCTGTTCCCCCCGTTCTATGCCGAAGTATCGATAGAGATCGACTTTTTCGTATATCATGGCAAGCCTTCTTTAAGCCTTTTTCAGTACGAGGACGCGGTGCGGTGCGACGTTGACGGTACCCGTCATATTTTCGCCCGTCAGAAGGTCGGTATAAGTGCCGTCCAAAGTGAGCGAGCCCTCTTTGTGTTCCGTTTCCAGCGCGATGATGCCGTTCTCTTCGCCCGAACGCCCGACGAGGACGAGATTCTCGCTCGCCTCGGCGACGGGAGAAACGCCCGCGAGTTTTCTGAGCGTCTCTTTGGAAGGCACGCTGCCGAGCAGGATGACTTTTCCCTCCCCCACCTTGCGTTCGGTGATGACGGCAAGCCCGCCGAATTCGTCGCCGTCGTAGGAAGCGAGCGTCCTGCAGTCTCTTGCTTCGAAGGCGTCGTAGCACATGGAGACGGGGCAGTCCGTTCCGTCTTCGAAGCGCGCCCTGAAGACGTCGTTTGCAATGGGCTTTTGATACTTCACATATACGCCTGCAAGCTCTTCGACGAAGGAATAGGGCGCGTTGACATATCTGCAGGTATTTTCGTCGTAGATGTCGCTCATCGGACCGACGATCCAGGTGCCGCCCGCCTTCACCCATTCGATGATGCGTTCTTTGAGGCCGTTTTCGTCCACCGTCGCAAGGAAGGGCGAGAGGATGACATCGTAGCCTTCCAGGGAGTGCTGCGTATCGATGACGTCGATGTTGGTATCGCGGAAGGCTGCGTGGAAGTTCTGCACGAGCGTGCGGCGGTAGTCGAGATTTTCAAGGATCGGTGCGGATGCAAAATGACTGTACGCCGTCGAGGAATAGTGCATGGCGATCCTGGAGACGACCTTGCTCTTCTTCAAAAAGTCTGCGCACTTTGCAAAGTCATCTGCGGCGCGTTTGACTTCTTCCGTCACGCGGTATGCTCTCCCCGGGGCGGAATAGAGCGCACCGTGTCCGAGCTCCTGCCCCTGCGGGTGAGCGCGGAAGAGCCAGTATTCGTTCATTTCGCCGCCGAGGGCGATGGGCATCCAGGTGTTGACATAGCAGTTGCCCTCGGGGCGGTAGCCGAAGGCAGCCGAAGTGCTGCCGTTCCAGCCGACCTGCGTTTCCGTGATCCAGAAGGGACGAGGCAGGATGGGCCGCAAAAAGTCGAAGGAAAATTTGGTGTCGGGCAGTAACTTTGCGGGCTCGTAATGGTTCAATTGGATGACGTCGAGCTTTTTGTTCATCTCGTAATAGCTCAGAAGATTGGTGACCATCATGTCCGTTCCGACGGGCGCTTTTGAATATTGATGGATCACATCCGCCTGCTCTTCGACGTACGAGATGATCTGCTTGCAATGGAAGCGGCGCCATTCCGTCTCGAGCGAAGGGTGCTTCCACTGCTCAAAGCGGGGCGGATCGACATCGTCAAAACTGTCGTAGTTGAGCGACCAGCGATACATTCCCCATGCCTTATTGAGCTTTTCGGGCGTGCCGTATTTTTCTTTCAGATAGGTACGGAACGCGTTCTTGCAGAGCGGGCAGTAGCAGCCTGCGCCGTAAGGGTAGATCTCGTTGTCGATCTGCCAGCCGATGACGCCGGGGTGCGAGCCGAATTCTTTGGCGAGCTGTTCGGTGATGATGCGGTTTTTCTCGCGCATGACGGGCGAGGTCTTGCAGGGGTGGCAGCGGGAGGAGATCTCCGCACGGCGGTCGTTGGAATCGACGACGATGGTCTCGGGATATTTCTTGAAGAGCCAGCGCGGCGGCGTGCAGGAGGGCGTGCAGAGGATACTGTCGATGCCCGCTGCATACAGCTTATCCACGACTTCATGCAGCCAGGAGAAGTCGAATTCCCCCTCCTTGGGCTCCATCCTGCTCCAGGCGAATTCGCCGATACGCGCGACGTTGACGCCGGCAGCGTGCATACGCTCTATGTCCTTGTCTACCTCGCTTAAGTCCCACAGTTCGGGGTAGTACGCGGCTCCCACATAAACCTTGTCCATAAGATACTCCTTGTGTAAAGTTGTTGCTTCGCGTATTATAGCATTTGCTCTGCCGCCTGTCAAGAAAGAGTGCATAAAAAAGTGCAATTCCTATAGAGATCAAAAAGAGCGAAGATTTTCAAAAATCTTCGCTCTTTTTATTTTTACTCAATAAATTGAAATTTATCTCAATTCCTTTACAAAGTAAATCATATCTATAAGCAGTATTCCACACTCGTAAATCGGGTGGTCGTAATTATCAGTAAAAAAGTTTTTAACTGTATGCGAACGTTTAAACCCACATTTCTCATAAAACGGAACGGTTAGCGGACTGTTTCCCGTACCAACTTGTAAAGTATTATATTTTTCCTTGTAATGCTCACAAACGAAATTAACCAGCCTTTGACCATAGCCTTGTCGCTTGAATTGCGGTTCTACGGCAAGATTTTTAATTTCCAAAACTCCGTTTCCCTCGTCGCAAACTACGATTTCCGCCTTTACGCCGTTATCGTTAAGAACATACATAGTACCTCTATCGAGATATTTTTCAATCATATTTTCTTGCTCGTCGGCGAGTAGTAACAATCGCACATAATCACGTTTATTATTTACTTGATATATTCTCATTGTTTTCTCCGCTAAATTACTGTTTACCTTACTGTTATTATATAATAAATAATTTAAAAAGTAAAATAAATAGGCGCACTGCCTTGCTCGCAAGGTATAGTGCGCTATACTTCTTTCACTGTGGTAAAAAATCTCTATGGGAACTGCGGTAAAGGCTCCCCCTTTTTTATTTTGGGAGCCTTTTTGTTTACATGATGTTGTTGACCGTGCGGGGAAAGAGGATGACGTCGCGGATGTTCTCCATGCCCGTCACATACATGACGAAACGGTCGAACCCGAGCCCGAATCCGCTGTGCGGCACGCTGCCGAAGAGGCGCAGGTCGAGGTACTGCTTGTAGGCGGAAATATCCATATTTCTTGCCTTCATCGCGGCAAGCAGTTTGTCGTAGTCCGCCTCTCTTTCGCTGCAGCCGATGATCTCGCCGATGCCGGGAACGAGAAGGTCGGTCGCCGCCACCGTCTTGCCGTCGGGGTTCTGCTTCATATAGAAAGACTTGATCTCCTTCGGGTAGTTGGTGACGAACACGGGGCGCTTGAAGACGACTTCGGTGAGGTATTTTTCGTGCTCGGTCTGAAGATCGCAGCCCCAGTCGACGGGGTATTGGAACTTGACGTCCGCCTTCTGCAGAATGGAGATGGCGTCCGTGTAATCGCAGACGGCGAAATCGCTCGATGCGACGTGTTCGAGCTTATCTTTAAGCCCCTTTTCGACAAAGCTGTCGAAGAAAGCGATCTCATCGGGGCATTCGTCGAGCACGGCACGGATGAGATATTTGACCATATCTTCCGCGATCTCGATGATGTCCGGCAGTTCCGCAAAGGCGACTTCGGGTTCGATGTGCCAGAATTCTGCGACGTGCCTCGTCGTGTTGGAGTTCTCCGCGCGGAAGGAAGGCCCGAAGGTATAGATCTTGCTGAACGCCATCGCGGCGACTTCGCCCTCGAGCTGCCCCGAGACGGAGAGCCCCGCCTTGACGCCGAAGAAGTCGTTCTTGTAATAGTCCTGCTCGCTCTCGCACTTGGCGTTGTAGGGCTGGGTGGTGACGCGGAACATCTCCCCCGCGCCCTCGCAGTCGCTCGCCGTGATGATGGGCGTATGGACGTAGTAATAGCGGTGCTCGTGGAAGTAGCGGTGCACAGCCTGCGCCGCGACGGAACGCACGCGGAACACGGCGTTGAAGGTGTTGGTGCGCAGCCTCAGATGCGGGATGCTGCGCAAAAATTCCAGCGTCGTGCGCTTTTTCTGGATGGGATACTCGGGCGGGCATTTGCCGAGGAGCGTCACTTCCTTCGCGTTGAGCTCATGCCCTTCTCCCTTGAATGCCTTGACGACTTCGCCCTTGACTGAGACGGAGGCGCCGAGCTTGGTGCATTCGGGATCGACCTTTAAGGCATTCTTGTCGATGACGATCTGAAGGCGGGGAAAGCTCGTGCCGTCGGCAAGTTCCAGGAAGGCGACGGCAGCGGAATCGCGGAAGGTGCGCACCCAGCCGCAGACGGTCACTTCCTGCCCCAACAGTTCGGGGCGTTTCAATACGTCATAAATATCGGTGTGTTTCATACGATCTCACTCCTGCCCTTTGCGGCGGTCTCAATAGGCGCGCGCAAACACGATGGTGTGCGCCGACTTCTTCCCGCAGGTAACGCAGGTCTTGGCAGTATCTTCTTTCGCGTAGACGCGCGCGGTCGCCTGGGCAAATTCTTTGACTTTATCTTCGCATTCGCGGCAGCCGCACCAGCCGGCGCGCACGAAATTGCCGCGGTTGACGCCGTCTAAAAGCTCGTCGAGCGTTTCGGCGTCGACGATGCGCTGTTCCATGCGCTTCTTGGCGGCGTTATACATATTTTCTGCGATCTCCGAAAGCAGAGTTTTGATGCCCTCTTCCGCGTTCTCGATGGGCAGTTCGCCCTTTTCGAGGGTATCCCTGCGGCAGACGGTCATCTTGCCCGCTTCGATGTCGCGCGGGCCGAGCTCGATGCGCACGGGCACGCCCTTCATCTCCCACTCGTTGAACTTCCAGCCGGGAGAGTTGTCGGTATCGTCCAGAACGACGCGGACGCCCGCCTTCTGAAGGCGCTCTTTGAGCGCGGTGCAGGCCTCGAGCACGCCCTCCTTTTTTGATGCGATGGGCACGATGACGGCCTGCACGGGTGCGACGACGGGCGGCATCACGAGGCCGCGCTGGTCGCCGTGTGTCATGATAAGCGCGCCGATGAGGCGGGTGGAAACGCCCCAGCTCGTCGTATAGGCGTACTTCTGCACGCCGTCCTTATCGAGGAATTTGATCTCGAACGCCTTCGAGAAATTCTGCCCGAGATAATGCGAAGTGCCTGCCTGAAGGCTCTTGCCGTCGTGCATCATCGCCTCCATGCCGAAGGTGGCGACGGCGCCCGCGAACTTTTCCTTCTCCGTCTTTCGCCCCGTCAGAACGGGCATTGAAAGGCAGGTCTTTGCGAACTCTTCATAGACGGAGAGCATCTTCATCGTCTCTTCCATCGCCTCCTCTTCGGTGGCGTGGACGGTGTGGCCCTCCTGCCAGAGGAACTCGCTCGTGCGGAGGAAGGGACGGGTGGTCTTCTCCCAGCGCATGACGTTCGCCCACTGGTTCATGAGGACGGGAAGATCGCGGTAAGACTGGATCCACTTGCCGTACATCGTGCCGATGATGGTCTCCGAAGTCGGGCGGATGCAGAGGGGCTCTGCAAGCTTTTCCCCGCCCGCATGCGTGACGACGGCGACTTCGGGCGCAAAGCCTTCGACGTGCTCCGCCTCCTTCGTCATGAAAGACATGGGGATAAGGAGCGGGAAGTAAGCGTTTTCATGCCCCGTCTCCTTGAAGCGCTTGTCGAGCTCTTTTTGGATGTTTTCCCAGATGGCGTATCCGTAAGGGCGGATGACCATCGTGCCCTTGACGGGGCCGTAGTCGACAAGCTTGGTCTTTAAGACGACGTCCGAATACCACTGGGGGAAGTCCGACTCGATGTCGGCGATCTGCGATACGAATTGCTGTTCCTTTACCATAAATTGCTCCTGAAAATACTACCGAAGGCCGCAAAGAAAGGCAGAAGAGATGTTCCTCTCTTCCCCCTTCCGGCGGTCGTGATTTTTGTGTTGTTTTAGAACTCGTTGCGTTCGCTCTTGGAAATATAGCCGAGCGCGAAAGCGTTTGGGCCGACGTGCGAACCGATGACGGGCCCCATGATGGAGACGTACGGCTCGATGCCGAGTTTTTCGCGTACATATTGGGCAAGCTCCTCCGCGCAGGGAGAATTGTCGGTATGTACGATGAAGACATATTGATAGTCGGGGTCGGGTCCCTCTTTGTCGATCTTCGCCTTGATATAGGAGATGGCTTTCTTTGTGCCGCGCACTTTGTCGAGCACGAAGAGCTTTCCTTCCTTATCGAAGGAAATGATTGGTTTGATGGAGAGGACGCCTCCCACCGCCGCCGCGACCGCGGAAAGCCTGCCGCCGCGCTTTAAGTAGTTGAGATCGTCCGCTACGATGAAGTGCTGGATATGCTCCCGCAGCGAGTTGACGTGATCGTATGTTTCTTTCGCCGTTTTGCCCGCGTTGCGGTCCTGAAGGGCGATGCGCACGAGCGCGCCCTGCCCCACCGTCGCCGTCAGAGGGTCGACGACATATACTTCGAACTTGGGATATTCCTTCTTGACTTCGGCGGCGGCTTTGGCGGCGACCGTCTTGGTCGGGGAAAGCCCGCTCGAGATCGTGAAATGCACGACGTCCTCCGCGCCCTCTTTGGCGAGCTTCAAAAAGTGGTCGTAGTGCGATTCATAGTTGAGCATGGACGTACGGGAGAGCGCTCCTGCCCTTAGTTCGTTATAAAAGTCGACGTACTGCTGATAATTCGTGAAATTATCGAGGTGATCGGAGATGCTGCCTTCTTTCTCGATCATAAAGGTCAGAGAGACGAATTTGATGTCGTTCTCGACGATAAAATCGTGGTAAAGGTCGCAGGTCGAATCGGTCGACAGGGTAAATTTGTATGCCATGTTATTCTCCGCTCTTTGGAAACAGCCGCAGATCGCCCGAAAAAATACATCTGCTGCCGTTTGATATGGTCGATTATACCATATTTCGTAGAAAGAGGCAAGAATATTTGGAAAAATTGTTGCTCTGCTGCGGATTTTTTTGCGCAAAGTGCTTGAAAAACCTGTCTTTTCAAGGTATAATGGTTCTTGAATTGCGCGTATCATCTAACTTTGCGTAAAAAGAAGGGATCATGACAAAAGAACAACTGTTTCAACTCAAGAACGGGACCGACGTGCGCGGGACCGCTGTCGCCGGGGTCGCAGGCGACCCCGTCACTTTGACCGATGAGGCCGTAACGCTCATCGCAAAGGCGTTTTATGTCTGGGTCGCGGGAAAGACAGGAAAGAAAGACCCCGTCATCGCCGTCGGGCATGATTCCCGTCTTTCGGCGGGGCATATCTCTGCGCTCGTTGCGGATGCCGTGAACGCGTGCGGCGGAGACGTTATCCTCACGGGGCTTTCCTCGACGCCTTCCATGTTCATGCTGCTCAAAGACGGATTCGGCGCGGATGCTTCGGTGATGATCACGGCGAGCCACCTGCCCTATCAGAAGAACGGGCTGAAATTCTTTGTGCCCGAGGGCGGCCTGGAGAGCAGCGACCTTTCCGAAGTTCTGGAGATCGCGGCAAAGGGAGAATTCCCTGCGGGCGGCGGAAAGCGGGAAGAGAGGAGCTATCTTCCCAAGTACGCGAACGATCTTGTAGAAAAGGTGCGCGCGGCAACAGGTATGGAGAAGCCCCTTGCGGGCAAGCGCATCCTCGTGGATGCAGGCAACGGCGCGGGCGGATTTTATGCCGAGCTCGTCTTGAAGCCTCTGGGGGCGGATACGACGGGATCGCAGTTTTTGGAGCCCGACGGGAACTTCCCCAATCACATCCCCAATCCCGAAAACGAGACGGCGATGCAGTCCGTCTGCGCGGCGGTCAAAGAAAACCATGCCGATTTCGGCATCATTTTTGATACCGACGTTGACCGTGCGGGGGCAGTCTCTTCGGACGGCGAGGAGATCAACCGTAACCGCCTCATTGCGCTCATTTCCGCCATCCTGCTCGAAGAGCATCCGGGTTCCTATATCGTCACCGATTCCGTGACGAGCGACGGGCTCGCTTCCTTCATCGCGGCGCACGGCGGCGTACATCACCGCTTCAAGCGCGGATATAAGAACGTCATCAACGAGAGCAAGCGCCTCAACACGGAGGGCAAGTACTCCCCTCTTGCCATCGAAACGAGCGGACACGCTGCCTTAAAGGAGAACTACTTCCTCGACGACGGCGCTTATCTCGTGACGCGGCTCCTTATCGCCCTTGCAAAGTGCGCGAAGGAAGGGAAAGATCTGATGGCGCTCATTTCCGACCTTCCCGAGCCTCGGGAGGCATCGGAGATCAGGCTGAAATTTGTGCCGGGGTGCGACTTCAAGGCGTTCGGCGCAGGGCTTTTGAAGGAACTTCAGGAGTACGTCGAGAAGACGCCCTATCTTTCTCCCGCGCCCGATAACTATGAGGGCGTGCGCATCAACTTCGACAAAGACCACGGCGACGGTTGGGCGCTCGTCCGTATGAGCCTGCACGAACCCATCCTTCCCATCAATGTGGAAAGCAACCGTTCGGGCGGCAATCAGACCATTGCAAAGGAACTTTACGCCTTCCTTTCGGGATACGAAAGCTTTCTTCTCACGGAAAATCTCAAAAATTATATCAAGTAAGGAGTAATTATCATGGATCAGCTCACCATCAACGCCATCCGCATTCTCTCCGCGGAGGCAATCCAGAAGGCTAATTCGGGTCACCCCGGGCTTCCGCTCGGCTCTGCGCCCATCGCCTACACCCTCTTTCAGAACTTTCTGAAGTTCAACAGCAAAGATCCCAAATGGGATGATAGAGACCGCTTTGTCCTTTCGGCGGGTCACGGTTCTATGCTCGATTATTCCCTCCTCTATCTCTACGGTTTCGGGCTCACCAAGGATGATCTCATGAATTTCCGTCAGCTCGGTTCCAAGACGCCCGGCCACCCCGAGTACGGCCACACCGTCGGCATCGAGACGACGACGGGCCCCCTCGGCCAGGGCATCGCGAACGCCGTCGGTATGGCGGTCGCGGAGGCGCACCTTGCCGCCGTCTTCAACCGCGAGGGCTTCCCCGTCGTCGATCACTACACCTATGCGCTTTGCGGCGACGGCTGCCTTGAAGAGGGTATCTCCTACGAGGCCTGCTCGTTTGCGGGCACGCACGAGCTCGGAAAACTTATCCTTTTCTATGACGACAACGACATCACCATCGAGGGCGATACCGACATTACCTTCAAGGAAGACGTCGGCATGCGCTTTGCGGCGCAGAACTGGCAGGTGCTGCACGTCGACCTCGTCGCGCATCCCGATGACGTCGCCCTCATTGCAAAGGCCGTTGAAGAGGCGAAGGCGGAAAAGAACAAGCCTTCCATCATCATCTGCAAGACCAAGATCGGCTACGGCACCCCTCTCGAAGGCAGCCACAAGTGCCACGGCGCGCCTCTCGGCATCGAGAACCTGCAAAAGACCAAGGAAAAGCTCGGCTGGCCCTGCACGGAGGCGTTCGATGTTCCTCAGGAAGTGTTTGCGCATACCGCAGAAGCCTGCAAGCGCGGCGCGGAGAAGGAAGAGGCATGGAAGGCAATGTTTGCCGAGTATGAAAAGGCATACCCCGAACTTGCCAAAGCTTACAAGGCGGCGATGAGCGGCGAGATGGTCGATCTTACTAAAGTCGAAGACCTCTTCAAGTGGGAGAAGCCCATGGCGACCCGCCAGACTTCCTCCGTTGTCCTCAACAAGATTGCTGCCCTCGTGCCCGAACTCATGGGCGGCTCTGCCGATCTTGCTCCCTCCAACCTCTCCGACATGAAGAATACCGACACCATTACTTACGGTGATTTTGCACCCGGCCACTATGAGGGCAGGAATATGCACTTCGGGATCCGTGAGCACGCGATGGCGGCCATCACCAACGGGATGCAGCTGCACGGCGGCCTCCGCGCTTATTGTGCGACCTTCTTCATCTTCTCCGATTACTGCAAGCACGCGATGCGGCTTTCGGCGCTCATGAACATTCCCGTCGTCTACATCCTGACGCACGACTCCATCGGCGTCGGCGAGGACGGTCCGACGCATGAGCCTGTCGAGCAGCTCATCGCGCTCCGCTCCATCCCCAACATGAAGGTGTACCGTCCGGCAGACGGCAAGGAGACGGCGGCTGCCTGGATCTCCGCGCTCACGGGTACTGCGCCCACCGCTCTCGTGCTCACTCGCCAGAACCTGCCTCAGTATGAAAACAGCGGACTTGCGGCATTGAAGGGTGCATATGTCCTCGACGACTGCGACGGCACGCCCGACGTACTGCTGCTCGCCACGGGTTCGGAAGTCGAGCTTTGCGTCAAGGCAAAGGCACAGCTTGCGGAAGAGGGCGTCAAGGCGCGTGTCGTCTCCATGCCCTGCTTTGAGGAATTCGAGAAGCAGTCCGACGAGTATAAGGAGAGCGTCATCCCCTCCGCAGTCAAGGCGCGCGTGTGCGTGGAAGCGGGTTCCCCTTACAGCTGGTATAAGTATGCGGGCGACAAGGGCGAGATCGTTGCCATGAGCACTTTCGGCGCGAGCGGCCCTGCCCCCCTGCTCTTCAAGCAGTTTGGCTTCACGGTCGAAAACGTTGTCGAAAAGGCAAAGAAAAGCCTTGCAAAGTAACAGAAAGCGTAGGGCGCGGCTTTTATGCCGCGCCTTAGTTTATCCCGGAGGACATCATGGAACTCAAAGATATCGAACAATTGTATCTGCATCGTCAGAGCTGTCGCGCATTCGATGCGAAAAAGCCCGTTTCGGATGAGCTTTTAACGGAGATCTGCCGCCTTGCGCTGCTTGCGCCCTCTGCCTGCAACAGCCAGCCGTGGAAGCTCCTCGCCGTTACGGGTGAAAAAGCGAAAGAGCTTGCGGCGGGCGTGCAGGACCTCGGCATGAACAAATTCGCATCCGATGCCCCCGCGTTCGTCGTTGTGCTCGAGGGAACGGGCAACCTTTCGGCGACGGTCGGGAGCCGCTTCAAGAACACCGACTTCCTGCACAACGACATCGGCATCATGACGGCGCATCTCGTGCTCGCCGCCGACGCGGCGGGGCTTTCGACCTGCATCCTCGGCTGGCGCAGCGAAAAGAAACTGCGGGAAATCCTGGGGCTGCCCGAAAAGGTGCGTATCCCCCATATCGTCGCCGTCGGCTATGCGGCGGAAGGGTATGAGATCCGCGAAAAGAAGCGTAAGTCCCTCGGAGACACTTTTTCACTTATTCGTTAAACATCAAAAAAAATGGACTCTACCGAGAGTAGAGTCCATTTTTTATGCAATAGAACGAACAAATTTATCCATAGAGCTACATTTTGAAGAAATAGGTTGAATTTTTCCATCAAGAAGGATAAACTGTAAATGGAAACGGGCAGACGGGCGAACGCCTACAGCCTGTAATGCAAGGATCGGGAGGTATATCATGGCTTCTTTTGAAATTATTGTAGATTCGGCGGCAAATATTCCCGCTGCACTCAGAAAGGAAAATCATATTTCCGTCATCCCCTATCACTATCTTGTCGACGGCGAGGAACGTCTTTGCTTCGATGAGAACGTTCCCTTTGAGGAGACGGCAAGGCAGCTCTATGACGATATGCGCGCGGGCGCCGACGTCAAGACGTCCCTTCTTTCCGAGGAACACATCATAGAGGCGCTCATCCCCGCGCTGGAGGCGGGGAAAGACGTTTTCCTTCTCCTCATTTCCTCGGGCGTGAGCGGCACCTATCAGCAGGCAGTCAGAGCCGCCGAGGAGCTGAAAAAACGCTACCCCGAGCGTAAGGTCGAGGTCATCGACAGTAAGAACGCCTCCATGGGCGAAGGCACGATCGCGCTTCGCGCCGCTGCGCTCCGTGATATGGGAGAGAGCCTTGAGGCTTGTGCCGAGTGGGCGCGCATCAATGCCTATAAGGTAAACAGCTATCTCACGGTGGGCGATCTCAAATACCTCAAACGCACGGGGCGCATCTCGACGACGCTCGCGATCGCGGGGACGCTGCTCAATATCAAGCCCGTTCTCCGCGCGGACGGCAGCACCAATGCCAAGATCGTCTTTGAAGGCCGCGAACACGGCAGGAAGAAGGCGCTCATGGCGCTTGCCCGCAAGTATCGCGACCGCGTTGACGATGTCTCCGCGCCCGTCTTCATCACGCATGCAGACTGCGAAGAAGATGCCAATGCTCTTGCCGAAATGCTGCGCGGCATGGGTGCTTCCAATATCGTCATCGAATACTACGACCTCTGCACGGGTTCGCACGTCGGCCCCGGCACCGTCGCCCTCTTCTTTACGGGCAAAGACAGGCGCCGTGACACCGATGCGTTCGAAGGAGCTCCTGCGGGCGCGCCCGTTCCCTCTTCCAGCCATTAAATTGTATCTTTTGGCAGGGCTGTCCGTTTTGGATGGCCCTTTTTTGTGCTCTCCCGCAAGACGGGAGCAAATTCCCGCCCTGCGGGAGCAAACAGGAAGCCGCGAGCCTTGACTTTGACGCTTTTCTCCTGTACAATGAAGAAAAAACAAGAGGTCGCTCTATGAATGAATTTGGAAATTATCTGTACAGTCTGCGCCGCGGCGCGGGGCTGACGCAGCAGGAACTTGCGGAGAAGTTGGGTGTGACCAACCGCACGATCTCCAAGTGGGAGACGGGCGAGACCTTCCCCGAGACGGCACAGCTTATTCCGCTTGCAGATGTCTTTCATGTGACGGTGGATGAGCTTCTGCGCGGCACGGGCAGGACGGTAACTCGGGAGGAGAATGCAGGCGCCTCTTTGGAAACGTGCAGTTTAGAGGAGCAAGTTAAGGCCGCGGATCACGCCTCTTCTGTTCCCTCTCCTGCGATGGCGGCGCTCATCGCGGGCGGCATCGGCGTCATCCTGCTCGGTGCTGCGGCGCTGACGCTTTTATATTGTTTATGGGATTCCTCTTATGTTTCCGCCGTTGCTTTGGGCGTTCTTTTCGGGAGTCTCATGATCGGCGTTCCCCTCCTCGTTTACGGAGGCGTGACGACGCAGTTTGTGCCGCGGCTGAAAAATGAATGCGACAGCCGTGCGTTTATGCGTTTCCGCAGCACCGTCATAGCGGGGATCGCGATATTTTTGCTGGGCGCGGCGCTCTTTACGGAGGGCTGGCTCGTGCGAGACTATGCGGAAGTACTGTTTGTCGTTTTTCTCGCGGTCGGCTGCGTTGCAGCGGCGCTCGGGTGTGTGCCGCTCATTTACGGCGGGATCGGCTGGGAGCGCCATTTACAGGAGAGCCCCTATCTGAAAGACGAGGAAGCGGAGAGTGAGGCAGAAACAAAGGGCGAACGGCTTGCAGGAAAGATCTCTTCCGCCATTATGATCTGCGCGACGCTCGCCTATCTTCTGATGGGTATTTTAGGGGATCTGTGGCATCCCGGTTGGATCGTATTTCCTGCGGCGGCGCTCGTATGCGGGATCGTGAGCATCTTTTTGGAGCGGAAGTAAGGGCCTATCCAATTGAAAGCCCGCGGGGCGGCACAAAGTGCCGCCCCGCGGGCTTTTCCTGTCATGCGATCATTTTTCCTCGATCCACTCCAGGATCCCTTCGGAGAGCGCTGCAAGATAGTTTTGAGTTACCTCTCTGCCCTCTTCGTCGTAGATATGAAACTCCTCGATCGTATTGCTTGCCTGCTGTTCGTCGGGATACAGGATCCCCGTCACGGTTACTTCCAGCCTGTGACCTTCGGCCAAAGAGCCCATGGAGATGTAATAACTCGGTTTCCCTTCTTCGTATCCGTAAAGCGGATGGCCTTCGCAAACCGTCGCAACGGAATTGCTGGTGATCGTGATCTCTCTTCGGTGTACGGTCAGTACAGCCGTGTAGTCCGACCCGTTCCATTCTAACACGTTGATGCCCTGATAGGGCTTTCCCGTGCCTTTTTCTGAAATGATGACCGTGACGCCTGCTTTGAGTTCGCCAAGCGTGATCTCGCCCGCCTCGGTGATCGTAGGGAGACCTTCAAGGGAAACGTCTTCATCGGGCGGCGCCTTGATCGTATAGTCTTCCCGTTCAAAGGCAAGTTCTTTTCCGTCGTAGTATTTGCTGATGGGATAGACGGTGATGATCACTTTGGTCTTGATGCGCAGTTGCCCGTAGCGGTACTCGATCTCGTAATTTTTCGTTACGTCCTTGCCCGATCCGTCCGTGATAAGGCAGACGAGCGCGTTGTCGCGGTACCCTACCTCCGTTTCGCTGTCCGTGATCTCCGTCAAAGTAACGGCGGAAAGGCAGGCGGGGTCGACCGAGAGCGTATGGCCTGCCAAAAGCGGCTTGGAATCTTCTGCGAGCCACAAGTCTTGTTCGCTTGCGGCAGAGTGAGGTTCTCCGTCGTAGACCCAAGTCTCGGACGACGTTTCAACGGCGATCTTGCGAGGATGGATCCTGATGTCGGGCAGAGCGTCGAACATATAGCAGTATGTAACGTCTTGCCCGTTTTCGTCCACGATGCGGAGGAGCTCTTCCGCCGAATAGATCCCCGCTTCGGTGATCTCCTCTTTTTGTTCCAAACGGTGCCCGCCGACAAGCGGCGTCTCCTCCGCAACGCGGAGCGCGGAAAGTGCAAGCGGCTGCCCGTCATAAGTCTTCTCGCAGTCGGCGCCGAGAATGTCGATGTGTCTTGCCTCCACTTTGAGCGTGCCGATCTCTTCTCGGATGTTATAAAAGGGCGTTACGTCTTCCCCGTCGGCGTTGAGGATGCAGAACACAGGCGTATTCTCCCTCTCCCCAGCCTCCGTAAGAGAGACGGGAAAGGAGATGGAAAGCCTATCCCCGTCCGCCAGGGTGCCTTCCGTGAGAGCATAGTCAGCGGAAGAGAGCGGCGTGCCGTCGTATGTTTTGGATGCATCTTCTACGCGAAGGGTGATGTTTCTCCGCTTCAGAGCGAGAAGAGCGCTCTTGTAGACGAGATCGTAACAAGAGGTCACGTCATCCCCGTTCTCGCTGACGATCGTGACGCGCTCCACCTCGACTTCACAGCGGTCTTCCGAGATCGCCTGGGCTGAAAATGTGCTTTCCAAGATCGTGTCCTGATAGGCAAGTTCTGCCGAGGCACTGAGCGTTTCGCCGTAGACGTAAATCTCTTCTGCGACGGAGACCTCCGTCCGACGGGGAAGGACGGAATAGGAGAAGATCTTGCCGTGCGTCTCGCCGCCGAATCCGGAGCGGGAGACGGCGCGCACTTCATAATCTCCCGCCAGGGTCGGCTGTTCGGTCGTCCACTCCCCCTCTCCTGCTGCGCGGTATTGCGTTTCCGGCTTGCGGAAGAGTGCCTTTGCCTGAAAAGCGATGGGCGTGCCGTATTCGGTGGAGGACGGGCAGCTCTCTGCATAGACGATCCCCGTGATGCCGAGCATGGTAAAAAGGAGCGCCAGCAAGAGGACGATGCCGATCAGGATGAACAGACGGAACCGCCAGATTTTTTCGAGGAACCTCATGCATCCCGAAAGCTTTTCCTTGTAGTTTTGATAGAGCATTCTGTCCTCCGTCAGGTGACGCGCAGAATTCCGAAGATGAGCTCGATGGAATAGTTGTGTGTGACATCCTTTCCGTTTTCATCGAAGATTTGAACGTTTTCGACGGCGTTATCCGAACGGCCGGGGTCTGTCTGTTTTCCCGCATAATACCCGATCGAGATCGTGTGCCCCTGCAAGAGTCCTTCCTGCGTATATTCGTGGCAGATAAGCGGCGTGCCGTCATATTGCTTTGTTGCCGAACCCGTTTCGATCGTCATCGTCTTGCTCACGATCTCCAATGTCCCGTATTCCCGATCGATCCGGTAATTATTTGTGACATCGCTGCCGTTCTCATCTAAGATCTTCACTTGCAAGATATTGTCTCGGATGCCGACATCCGTGAGCACGGCGCGATCAATGACAGAGATCGTATGGCCGGGGAGCAGCGAACCTTCTACGATCTCCAAGCCGGTCGCCGTCAGCGGCTTGCCGTCATATATCTTGGAGTACGAAGGGCTCCTTAGGGTAATTGGCTGCGGCTTCAAACCGCAGATTTCACAGACCCCGTCTTCGCCGAATTGATGCTCTGCCAAGGGAAGCTCTTCCTTCTCGATATGCCCGCACACCTCGCACACCCTTTCCCGATATCCCGCTTCCACGCAGGTCGATTCTTCAATGACTTTCCATTCTCCGAATTGATGTTCGGTCAACGGGATCTCTTCTTCGACCAGCTCTCCGCAGATGATACATTCGCCGTGCTTGAGCCCCGGTTCGATGCAGGTCGCCTCCTTGTCGATGATCCATTCTTCCACCTGATGCTGTTCGCCCCCGATGCAGCCGCCGCCCGAGCCGCCACCGCCTCCGATGCCGCCTCCACCGCCGCCCGAGCCGCCACCGCCGCCCGTCTGCGCAAAGCCGAGCTGAAAAGAAAAGCCTAAGATGGCCAGGAGGATCAAAATGGCGCCCAAAACGGAAAGCAGCGTTCCGCTGAGCCATCTCTTTCGGCAAAGCTTGTAGATTCCGAGGCACAATATGACCAGCCCGAGAAGGATAAAAAGCAGCCTGAGCCAGTTCAAGATAAAGCCGATCGAATCGGCAATGCCTGCAATGCCCGCGAGCGCGCCAGCATCGGAGCTGATCCCGCCGCCGCCCGCTTGGCCCATTCCTGCGGCCTGCATGATGGCATTGCCTAAAATGCCGCTGATATCGATCCCCGAATCGCTTCCGAGCTGAGCGGAAGAATCGCCGACGGACAAGCCGGTGCTGCCGAGATCCCCGCAAAAACTGAGGATGCCAAAAGCGATCGCAAGAACGCCGCAAACACCCAGAATGACGCCTAGGGACCAATTTTTCTTGATGAGTTTATAGATCGCGACGCACAGCAGGACAGCGCCGGCCACAAGGAAGGGAATGCCGATCCAGCGGATGCCGCCGATGATGTTGGAACTGTCTCTTATACACATCTCCGAGCCCACGAGACAGGCAGAAATCTC